>Ga0070709_10000059_pt1 | contig 85054 bp, 62 predicted proteins | sample LARL51metaG_FD_65449 | JGI IMG/M metagenome (GOLD analysis project Ga0070709, IMG submission 65449) | Corn, switchgrass and miscanthus rhizosphere microbial communities from Kellogg Biological Station, Michigan, USA - LAR L5-1 metaG | ecosystem: Host-associated > Plants > Roots > Rhizosphere ... | reverse complement strand
CCCTGCGATGCCGCGCCCCTCGTCTCCACCGCCGCAGGGGTGTGCCTCGCCCCCCTCCAAGGCGGACCCCTCGCTCCCCACCTCCCCCGAGACCCCATCCCCGGAACCGCCGCCAGCGGCCCTCCGTTCCTCCCCTTCGGCTTGTGATCTCTGCGGCGACCCTTCGGTGGGACGGGAGGGTGACCAGCAGGGGGTACTATGGACAAGGCATGACGAAAGCTCCTCAAGACGTTACTCAGCTGCTTCGGCGGTGGCAGCAGGGGGACCAGGAGGCTACCGAGGCGTTGCTGCCTTTGATCTATGGGGAGCTGCGGAAGATTGCGCGGCGGCACCTGCGGGGGGAGCGGGATGGGCATACGTTGGAGGCCACGGCGCTGGTGCACGAGGTGTATTTGCGGCTGAGCGGTGGGGAGGAGCTGCACTGGAACGACCGGGTGCATTTCTATGCGGTGGCGGCGCAGATGATGCGGCGGGTTCTCGTGGACCATGCGCGGAGCCGGGATGCGGTGAAGCGTGGCGGCAGCGTGATCAAGGTGTCGCTGGACGAGGCGCGCGACCCGGCGGTGGAGAGCGGGCCGGACGTGGTGGCTCTGGACGATGCGCTGAAGAGCCTGGAGGTGCTGGACCCGCGCAAGAGCCGGATCGTCGAGCTGCGGTTCTTCGGTGGTCTCACGCTCGAGGAGACCGCGGCGGTGCTGGGGGTCTCCGTCCCGACGGTGGTCAAGGAGACGCGGCTGGCGCGGGCCTGGCTGCATAGCCAGATCGCCCAGGCGGGACCGGCGGAGTAGCGGATGGAGGGGGCGGGCCGCGAGCGGTGGCGGCGGGTGCAGGAGCTGTTCGAGGGGGCCGCGGACCTGCGGCCGGGGCAGCAGGCGGCGTATCTCGCGACGGCGTGCGCCGGCGACGACGAGCTGCGGCGGGAGGTGGAGGCGCTGCTGCGCTCGGACGCCGAGGCTGGCAGCTTCATCGAGCATGCCATCCGGCGCGGCTCGGACCTGCTGCTCGCCGCCGAGCCCGATCCGCTCGAGGCGCTCGGCAAGATCGGCAAGTACGAGATCCTCGGGCGCATCGGCGAGGGCGGCTTCGGCGTCGTCTACAAGGGGCGCGACGCGGTGCTGCAGCGCTATGTCGCGCTCAAGACCTGCTCGTCGAGAGACGAGAAGCTGCGCCGCCGGTTCTTCCGCGAAGGACAGATCGCCGCCGGCCTGCAGCACCCCAACATCACCACGGTCCACGACCTGGGGGTCGAGCGCGGCGTGCCCTACCTGGTGCAGGAGTTCCTGGCCGGCGAGGACCTCAACCACGTCATCGCGCGCCAGGAGGGGCTCACCGTGCTGCGCCGGCTGGACATCCTGGCGCAGGTGGCGCGGGGCCTGGAGTACGCCCACCTGCAGGGCGTGCTGCACCGCGACGTCAAGCCCGCCAACATCCGCGTCCTCCCGTCGGGGACGGTGAAGATCATGGACTTCGGCATCGCCAAGCTCCTGCACGAGGTCTCCGACGTCACGACGCAGGGGGTGACGGTGGGCACGGTCGGCTACCTGGCTCCCGAGCAGCTGCGCGGCGAGGAGGTGGACCGCCGCACCGACATCTTCTCGTTCGGCGTGCTGGCCTACGAGCTGCTGACCTACGAACGCCCCTTCAAGGGGAGCACCTTCTCGGAGGTCTCCTACCGGCTGCTCAACGAGGAGCCCGCCGCGCTGCGCGACCTCGCCCCCATCCACAGCCAGGCGATCGCCGAGCTGGTGAACCGCTGCCTGGCCAAGGACCCGGCGCAACGTTACGCGAGCTTCGGCGAGATCCTCGCCGTGCTCGAGCCGGAGATCGCGGCCCTGCGCTCGGGCCCCCTCCCGGTGCTGCCGGCTGCGCCGATGGTGGGCGAGGAGATCACCGGCCCCGCGGCGGCTGGAAACGAGACAGCGGCCGGCGAGGCCGCGCGGGCGGTCACTGCCGCTCGCGGCTGGCTCCTCGCTGCCGCGGCGGTGGTGCTGGCGGCGATTCTCGGCCTGGGCGGCCGTGCCCTGCTGCTGCCGCGAGCTTCGCAGGCGCCGGCGATGCAGAGGGCCGCGGAGTCGGCGCTTCCCGGATCGCAGGGGCCGCGGGAGGGCGGGGAGCGGCCGCTGCCGGCACCGCTGCAGGCCGGGGAGCAGGCGAGCGGGTCAAGCCGGCAGGCGGCGCCTGCCTCGCCGGCAGCCGTCGCGCCGGGGGGAGGGGAGGGCGGCGCGCCGTCTCGGGCTCGGCATGCGGCCCCTGCGGCTGCGACGGAGGGCCGCGAGGCGCCCGGTGGCACCGCGCCGCGCCCGCAGGTTGCCGCGCAGCATCCGCAGGCGCCAGCGGCGGCCGGGCGGCAGCGTCCCGCACCGGCAGCGGCGACATCGGCGGGCGCCGCGGGCGCCGCGGGAGCTGCAGCCGGAGCAAGCAGCATCGCGGCCGAGCCGCGAGGCGGGCACGCGGCGCCGCGGGAGAGCGGCCCGCAGGGCGGCCTCCGGGCCGAGAGGCCGGCGGGCGCGGCGACGGCGCCGGCTCCCGGGGCGGGGACCGCGGGATGGCCGGCCGGGAACCCCGGACCGGCCGAGGAGCCCAAGCGGGCGGCGGGGGCGGCAGCGGGTGCGGATGCGGGGGATGCCGGCGACGGCGTCGACACCGTGCAACCCGGCGCGCCGTTGCGGCCGATGGTGCGCGGCGACCTCATCCCGCCGGGCGCGGCGGGCGCCTCGCCGCCGCGGCTTCTCAGCCGCCCGGACCCCGTCTACCCGGACCGGGCGCGGCGGCGCCAGGTCGAGTCGGACGTCCTGCTGCTGGTGCTGGTCGACGAGAACGGGCACGTGATCCGGACGATCGTCAAGCAGACCGACGACCCCGGGGTCGGCTTCAACGAGGCGGCGCGCCAGGCCGCCCTCCGCGCCACCTTCAACCCGGCCAGCCGCGACGGCCTCCCCGGCAAGATGTGGACCGAGCTCCCCTTCAGCTTCCGCCTGCACCAGGGCGGGTAGGGCTGGTACTAGAACTCGCCCACCATCAGGATCTCGGTCTCGAGGCGCTGGCCGGTGCGGCGCTCGACGACGTCCTGGACGTGCTCGACGAGGGTGCGGACGTCCGCGGCGGTGGCGCCGCCGCGGTTGACGATGATGTTGGCGTGGCGATGGGTCACGATCGCGCCGCCGCGGGTCGCTCCCTTGAGGCCGGATTCCTCGATCAGGCGGCCGGCGCCGGCGCCCGCGATCTTCTTGAAGATCGATCCGACGCTCGGCTCGGAGTCGAGGGGCGGATGGCGCAGGGAGCGCCAGGCGAGGTTCTCGCGGACCACCTGGCGCAGCCGCTCGGGGTCGTCGGGCGTCAGCTCGAAGGTCGCACTCAGCACCGTGTCCGGGCGATGGTGGAGGATGGAGGTGTCGTAGCCGAAGGCCAGCTCGTCGACCCCGGCGGTGCGGCGCTCGCCCGCCGCGTCCAGCAGCTCGGCCTCGACCGTCACCTCGGCGATGAACATGGTGCGCTCCCGCCGCGGCGCCGGCGACAGGAAGTGGAGGTTCTGCCAGATCGCGCCGCCCACGGTCGAGGGGATGCCGGCATAGTGCTCTAGGCCCGAGAGGCGGTGTGAGATCGCCAGCTCGATCAGGTCGGGATAGACGACGGCGCCGCTCTCGGCGCGCAGCCGGCGAGGGGACGAGGGATCCGGCCGGCCGCCGGCGGCGGGAAGCAGCTCGACCCCGCGGGCGCAGTTGCGGATCACCAGGCCGCGGAAGCCGCGGTCGCCGACCAGGATGTTGGCGCCTAGGCCGAGGCGGAAGAACGGCACCTCGTGGCGCCGCGCCGCGTTCACCGCGGCCGCCAGCTCGTCCGCGCACGCCACCTCGAGCAGGAGATCGGCCGGGCCGCCGATGCGGAAGGTGGTGAAGGGAGCGAGCGCCGCGTGCCGCTGCACGCGCGCCTCTCCCAGCTCGGCCGCCAGCGCCGCCAGCCTAGCCCGCATTTCTCATCCCGCTTCTGCTGCGGCTCCGGAAACGGGCCTGTCTCCGGCGTTGCGTTCGGTTGAACTTCCTCGACGTACTTACCGTACGCCCCGGGCGCCCGGATCTTTCTGGAAGCGCCGGGTCCCAACCCGGCACTATCGCGCGCCTTGGAGCCAGACCCGTTTGCGGAGCCTCGCGACGAACCGGCATGAGAAATGCGGGCTCCGCTTCGCGAGTGCTGGAAGGCGCGATCAGGGGTCGATCAGCGCCAGGCGGTGGGCGTGGCGCCCCCCTTCGAACGGCGTGGCGAGCCAGATGCGGACGATCTCGAGGGCGTCGTCGAGCGACATCATGCGCTCGCCGAGGGAGATCGCGTTGGCGTCGTTGTGCTGGCGGCCGAGGCGCGCCGACTCGGCGTTCCAGCAGAGAGCGCAGCGCACGCCGCGCACGCGGTTGGCGACGATCGCCTCGCCGTTGCCCGAGCCGCCGAGGACGATGCCGCGCTCCGCGGCGCCGCTCGCCACCGCCTCGGCGACCGGCCGGATGAAGAGCGGGTAGTCGACCGGCGGCGCCGCGGCGTAGGTGCCGTGGTCCTGCACCTCGTGGCCCTCGCGCCGCAGGTACTCGCCGATCGCTTCCTTGTACTGGAAGCCGGCGTGGTCGGAGCCGATGGCGATCTTCATGCGTTCTCCTCTTCCTCCCCCGGGCCGTGGCAGTGGGTCGCGGGCGTCCCTGGCGGCAACCCGGGCGGATTCTATCGCCCTTCTTCGCGCCGGGGCGTCAGCCGCCGCCGCCCTCGAAGCCCCTGCGGCGGCGCAGCTCGAACAGGCTGAGCGCCGCCGCGACCGTGGCGTTCAGCGATTCGACGGCCGGCGCGATTGGGATGGTGATGCGGAACGAGGCGCGCTCCAGGAGAGCCGGCGAGACCCCCGGCCCCTCGGACCCGAGCGCCAGGACGATCGTGCCGCCGGGAACGTCCCGCAGGGCGTCGTACAGGTCGACGCCGCCGCGCGGCACCAGGGCCATCCAGCGCGGCGCCCGGCGGTGAGCGCCGTGAGCGCCATCTGCGGGATGGGCGAGATGAGGTCCGCCCTCGCCGGGAGCGCCCGGGTCGCCGCCCGCACCGAGGGGGCCGCGGAGATGGCGGTCGAGCTGGTCCGGTTCGACGCCGACGGCGACCGGCAGGCGCAGCAGGCTGCCAGCCGAGGCGCGCAGTGCGCGCGGATGGTTCGGATGGACGGTGCCGGCCGACAGGGCCATGCCGTCGGCGCCGGCGGCCTCGGCGACGCGCGCCAGGGCGCCGAGGTTGCCGGGGTCCTGCAGCCCCTCGACGTAGAGGTAGGTCCCGCCGGGACGCGCCGGCAGGGCCTCGACGCCGCCGCGCGGCAGCCGCGCCACGGCGAGCACGCCGCGGGGCGAATCGCTGTCCGCGAGCTCCTCGAGCAGCCGCGCCTCGACGGTCACGAGCGGGCAGGGCAGGCCGGCCGCCAGGTCGCGCCCGGCCGGCGAGGCGAGGAACTCGGCGGTCGCCACGACCGTCTCGATCGGCGAGCCGGCGTCGAGCGCCGCGGCCAGCAGGTGGGGGCCCTCGAGCAGGGCCCGCGCGCCTTTACTTCGCCGGAGGCGGCGCATATCCTTGAGTGTCCGATTCTGGCGGCTGACGATCATTATGATCAGGGATCTTAAGAATTTCTGGCAGCGGCTCCAAACCGGGGTCGAGGTCGCCGTCGCCGCCGGCGCCTCGCCGGACAAGCTGCTGGGCGTGCGCGACGGCTTCGTGCGCTACTTCCACGACGGCCTCGACCGGCCGGTCTCGGTGGCGGTGGTGCCGCAGACGGTGGAGGAGCCGCCGCTCGGGCTGCTGATCTCGGACGAAGAGGTCGTCCGCCTCGCCCGCCAGCGGGCGGTGGACCTCGAGCAGGCGTTCGCGGACAACTATCACTTCTACGTCGCGAGCGAAGCCGGCCTGCATTCGATCGAGGTGGCGGGCAAGCTGCGCTACTTCGTGCGCTACTGGACGGTGGTGCGGAGCCTGATAGGCGAGTCCTGGGGCTCGAGCGGCTCGATCCAGCTCCCCGATCGGCTGGTCCACGGCCTCGACAGCGACCAGATCCCCTTCGCGGTGCCCGGCACCCGCAAGCGCGGCGGCATGATCAGCTCCCTCACCGGTCATCTCGAGACCCGCCGCAAAGCCATCGGCGCCTCCACGCTGCACGCGATCTCCACCCTGTTCTACGGCCTGATCGACGGCCGCCCCCGAAGGTAGCTGAGACCTCGCAGGGGGCCTCCGGGGCGCCCTCCGCCGGGGACCATCTCCTCCCCTACGGCTGGAGATCTCTTCGATGAGGGATTGGTCTGGCACGGACCGCAGACCGCTCGGTAGCGGCTCAGCCGGCTTGTGCGCGGATACAGCCCATGATAGCTTGCCGGATCAACGAAAACCTGGTGCGAGTCTCTCGCCCACTTACCGATGTATCGGAGGAGGAGTGGCATGAAGAAGAATCTGAAGATCGCCCTCAGCCGGGAAACCCTCAGGCATCTCGACTCCCACGGCCTCGAGCGGGCCGCTGGCGCAACGGCGGCCAACAGCGCCTGCGGCAGCGCCTGCCTCTGTACGGCCACCTACGTGTGCTCCAACTGCCGGCCCTGTGCCTGAGGATCGGCTCGACACTCGCATCCGGGCTCGATCGATCCCGTTTCGGTGTACCCCCACGGAGTGCTTCCTCGGAAGGGCTCCCGGGGAGGGCTCGGGGCTCTCTCGCCGCCCCGGGCCCGACGCCCGGGTGGGGCCGGGTATGCGGCAAGCCCACCTGCCACTGTGCACGCGGTGAGCGACACCCGTCGGCACAGCTGAGCTATCGGGGTCCCGAGGGCAAGACGGTGGGGCATCACGTGCCCCAAGGACTGGTCGAGCCCGTCCGCGAGGGTGTGGCGGCGTGGCATCGTTTCCAGGCCGTTGCCCGGGAGCTCGCCGAGCGCAATCGCGTGCAGCTGTGGAGCCGGGCCAGCTCCATGGCCTACCCACCCAGAGCGGATTTTGGTACCATTGGCAGTCGCCTGTACGGGAGTCCTTGGCCTTCCTCCCACTCCATCCCTGCGCGCGGCGAGGTCTGGATTGATTGACGGCGCGCCCGCATGTGGGGCGCCGGGTCAGAGGTGTGACGATGAGCGAGCCTGAAGTGCACCTGTTCACCTCGGAGTCGGTCACCGAGGGCCACCCCGACAAGGTGGCCGACCAGATCTCCGATGCCATCCTCGACGAGGTGATGCGGCAGGATCCGATGGGCCGCGTGGCCTGCGAGACCCTGGTCACCACCGGCATGGTGCTGCTGGCCGGCGAGATCACCACGGCGGCCTACGTCGACTTCGCCAACGTCGCCCGCCGCGTCATCCGCGAGATCGGTTACACCCATACCGACTACGGCTTCGACGGCGCGAGCTGCGCCGTGCTGTCGGCGATCGACCCGCAGTCCCCGGACATCGCGCAGGGAGTCGACACCGGGGGCGCCGGCGACCAGGGTCTGATGTTCGGCTATGCCTGCCGCGACACCTCCACCCTGATGCCCCTCCCCATCACCCTCGCGCATCGCCTGACCCGCCAACTGGCCACCTCGCGCCGCTGCGGCGAGATCAAGTGGCTGCGCCCCGACGGCAAGAGCCAGGTGACCGTCGAGTACGACGGCGATCGCCCGGTGCGGGCGCACACCGTCGTCGTCTCCACCCAGCACGATCCCGAGATCGGCAACGACGAGATCCATCACACCGTGGTCGAGAAGGTCGTCCGCGCCGCCATTCCGGCGAGCCTGCTGGACGAGCGCACCATCTTCCACATCAACCCCACCGGCCGCTTCGTCATCGGCGGCCCGCAGGGCGACTGCGGCCTGACCGGCCGCAAGATCATCGTCGACAGCTACGGCGGCGTCGGACGCCACGGCGGCGGCGCCTTCTCCGGCAAGGACCCCACCAAGGTGGACCGTTCCGCCTGCTACATGGCCCGCCACATCGCGAAGAACCTGGTCGCCGCCGGCATCGCCGAGCGCATCGAGGTCCAGCTGGCCTACGCGATCGGGGTCGCCGAGCCGGTCTCGATCCGTGCCGACAGCTTCGGCACCGGCGCCATCTCGGACCGGCGCATCGAGGCGTTGATCCGCGAGCACTTCCCGATGAGCCCGGCCGGCATCATCCGCTACCTCGACTTGCGCCGGCCGATCTACCGCCAGACCGCGGCCTACGGCCACTTCGGCCGCGACGAGCAGGACTTCACCTGGGAGGACACCAGCCGCGCGCCGGTGCTGCGCGAGGTCGCCGGCCTCGAGCTCGAGCGCGTGCCCTCGTTCGCCCATTCCGTCTGATCGAGCGCGCCGCGCCCGCCGCCTGGCGCCCGCCTCCAAGAAGGAGTCGCTCCATGAACACGACCGTGCCTTCGGACGTCGCCAATCCGCGCCTAGCCGGCGCCGGCAAGCTGCGCATCGAGTGGGCTGACCAGGAGATGCCGGTCCTGGCGATGATCCGCCAGCGCTTCGGCCACGAGAAGCCGCTCGCCGGGCTGCGGGTCGCCGCCTGCCTGCACGTGACCAGCGAGACCGCCAACCTGATGCGGACATTGCATGACGGCGGGGCGGAGGTCACGGTCTGCGCCAGCAACCCGCTGTCCACCCAGGACGAGGTCGCCGCCAGCATCTGCGAGGACTACGGCGTCTCGGTCTACGCGCGCAAGGGCGAGGACAACGCCACCTATTACAGCCACCTCGCGGCGGCCCTGGACACCCGTCCGCACATCACCATGGACGACGGCGCCGACCTGGTGTCGATGCTGCACAAGGACCGCACCGACCTGCTGGCGCACGTCCGCGGCGGCACCGAGGAGACCACGACCGGCGTCATCCGGCTGCGCGCCATGGCGCGGGACGGCGCGCTCAAGCTGCCGATCGTGGCGGTCAACGAGTCGGACACCAAGCACCTGTTCGACAACCGGTACGGCACCGGCCAGAGCACCCTGGACGGCATCGTCCGCGCGACCAACATCCTGCTCGCCGGCAAGAACCTGGTGGTGGTGGGGTACGGCTGGTGCGGCAAGGGCATCGCGTCGCGCGCCGACGGCATGGGCGCCAAGGTCGTGGTGGTGGAGATCAACCCGGTGCGGGCGCTCGAGGCGGTGATGGACGGCTTCCAGGTCACCGACATGGCGGGGGCGGCGGCGATCGGCGACATCTTCGTCACCGTCACCGGCAACAAGCACGTCATCGCCGGCGAGCACTTCGAGCGCATGAAGGACGGGGCGATCGTCTGCAACAGCGGCCACTTCGACGTCGAGCTCGACCTGCCGAGCCTGCGCGAGCTGTCCACCGCCAGCCGCGAGGTGCGGCCGTTCGTGCAGGAGTACCGGCAGCGGCGCGGCACGCGCATCTACGTCCTCGCCGACGGGCGGCTGATCAACCTGGCCGCCGCCGAGGGCCATCCCGCGGCGGTGATGGACATGAGCTTCGCCAACCAGGCCCTGGCCGCCGAGATGATCGCCAGGTCCAAGGAGCGGCTGCCGATCGCGGTCCATCGCGTCCCAGAGGAGCTGGACCGCGAGGTCGCCCGCCTCAAGCTCGAGACCATGGGCGTTGCCTTGCAGGTGCTGACGGCGGAGCAGGAGCGTTACCTCAACAGCTGGGAAGAGGGAACCTAGCGGCTTCCCCCGGAAAAGTCCCCCCGGCTCCCTTGCGGCGAGGCACTCTAAGTCCTACGCCGGTTCCCATGGGACCCCTCGCCCCAAGGGAGCCGCGGGGGACTTTTCCCGGGGGGAGGTAGCAAACCTTCGTAACCTCTGGCGAGCCGAGACGCCTGAGGTTCTTGGAAGACCGATCGTCACCACTCCCCTGAGAGCATCCTGGGCCGGTGACGTTCGTTACCGGTCCATCATCTTCTTCAAGTGCATTGCGCGAGCACGGGAGAGGGTACCAGTTCGCCAGTGCTGGACTACGGCGATGCGAATCTCGAATCTGGACAGGCGGCGACCCGGGTGTTAGCCTACCACCCGGTTTAAGCTCGGCAACACAGGTTTCCCATGGCGACTCTGGACCAACCTGAACTGCGGGACTCTCTCAATCATTTGCTGAAGAGTACCCGGCCCAGGCTGGAACGGGTGCTCCGCAGCTTCGAGGTGCCCCCGGAGGACGCCGAGGACATTCTGCAGGACGCGCAGCTGACCCTGCTCTACAAGTGGGACAAGATCCGCAGCCCCGAGAATTGGCTGGTCGGGACGGTGAAAAAGAAATGCATCATGTACTGGCGAAAGCGGCGCGGAAGCCTGTGCGAGACCGTGGACACCGCGATCCTGGATCTGATCTCGACTCCCCAGGCGCCGCGCCAAGAGAGGGACGAGCTGACCTACGATCTGGACCGCGTGCTCTCTCGCATCTCGACGCGCTGTCGCTCGCTGCTGCAGCTCCGATACGGCTTGGGGTATGGGCCGAACGAAGTCGCCGAGCGAATGGGCTATCGCTCGTCGAGCATCCGCAAGGTCACGAACCGCTGCCTGGCGGCGCTGACTCGCCAGCTCCTGGCCGTGGGCTTCGAGCGCAAGACATGATGCGAGAGGTGTTTATCGCCGCGGCTCAGGATCCGCCGGCGGGTGGCCTCGGCGAGCGCGAGCTGGCGAGCTGTTACCAAGTTGTCGTAGAGTGCCTCTAGACATCGCCGAGAAAAGGTTGATATATTTTTGCTTATAGATGGTTTTCACTACTAGCATGAGCTACCAAGTCCCACCTGTGGAGGAGCCGTCTCTCGAGCAGATCCTCCACAACGTAGAACCCAAGCTGAAGAGAGTCCTCTGGCGCCACCGCATTCCGCTCCAGGACGCGGACGACCTGCTGCAGGAGACCTTCCTGATCATGGTCTCCAAGGCCGGCAGCATCCGCAATCCCGAAGCCTGGCTGCTGGCGACCCTCGCGAATCGCTGCATCATCTACTGGCGTAAGCACCGCAGCCGTCTGTGGGACCTGGTGGACAGCACCATCCTCGAGCTGCTGGCCGAGGCCGAGACCCCGGCGCAGGAGCGTGCCGATCTCCGCGCGGATCTCGACACGCTGCTGGACCAGCTCCCGGACCGCTGCCGGTCGGTGCTCCGCCTGCGCTACGGTCTCGGCTGCAGCACGGCGGAGGCCGCCGAGCGCACGGGCTATCGCCAGTCGAGCATCCGCAAGGTGACCCACCGTTGCCTGGCGGCGCTCTCCGAGCGACTCGTGGGCGCGCGCTTCCAGCCCCAGCCGGAAGCGGCCCTCAAAGAGGACTGACCCTCTCTTCGGCGCTGGGCGGGCGGGGGAGCGTCCTCCCGCCACGGGTGGGTGTGCGCGCGCCAACCCCCCAGCCGTCAGCGCCTGGCACGGCGCGCGGGAAGCGGCGCCCCGGCTCCGCCTGTCGCCAGTCGCGGCACCCCGGCTGGGAGGCCGGTCCTACGCTTCCTCCCTTCGGCCATGACGGCCAAAAAAGCATGTCTCGCCAGGCGGGTCAGCGGCAACGTACCTCTAGGGGCTTCCCCTGTCAGCACGGCGCGTGCCGCGCCGTGCGGTCCTTGAAGGAGTGAAAACGTCATGTCCAGCCGCAGCCTTCGTCGCAGCGTCGTCATCCTCGCCTTCGCCGCCGTGCTGGCCCCGGTTGCCAGCCTGCAGGCGGCGCAGACCCGGCCGGCGCCGGCGGCGAGCAGCGCGTCGCACCATCACAACGTGGTGATCCAGTTCCTTCTGGGCCTGCTCGCGAGCGCGGGAGTCCAGATCGACGCGGGCGTCATAGCGGACAATAACGGCTAGGCCCTTCTCTCCCTAGCGCGCGGGGGATCCGGCGCCGGACGCCGGAATCTCCCGGCGACCTCGAACAGCGCCGCCAGCGCCGTCCTGGGTGAGGTGTGCGCACGCACTAGACAGCGAGCCTTTCTGGTGGTAGGGTGCTTAGAAGCTGAAAAGCCTCGACCGCACTCGATCGCCGAATGAGCGCGCCTGACACCTCCGCAGCTGAAGGCTGCCTCGAGCAGTTCCTCAAGTCCGTGCGGCCGCGGATGAGGGCGCTCTTCGCCCACTACCGGGTCCCGCCGCAGGACACCGAAGACATCGTGCAGCAGGCTCTTCTCGCGTTGCTGTACCAGCGCCAGGCGATCCGCGACCCGGAGGCTTGGCTGATGGGCACGCTGCGGAACAAGTGCCTCCTCTACTGGCGTGAGCGGCGCCGCAAGCTGTACGACGCGGTCGATGCCGCGGTGCTGGAGCTCATGGCCGAGCCGATGGCGCCGGAGCAGGAGGACGCCGACGTGCGGCGGGACCTCGAGATGGCGATCGAGCGGCTGCCCGAGCGCTGCCGCGCCCTGCTGTCGCTGCGCTACCGCCAGGGATATGAGCCTCCGGAGCTGGCCGAGCGGCTGGGCTACAGCCCGACCAGCATCAGCAAGACCACGAACCGCTGTCTTGCCGCCCTGACCCGCGAGCTGACACAGCTCACCATGACGGGTCTCGGAAGAAGGAAGACTTCATGATCGAGCACGGTGGCCCGGTGGTGGGGGCGGGCGGGGCGGGCGGTGTCGAGGGCGAGGGCGGCCACGAGGCCCATGGCATCCCCCTCGCCGGCCAGGCCGAGCACCTGGACAAGGACGTCCTGTGGCGGTTCATGACCGGCGGTCTGTCCGCCGCGGAGATGCGGCACGTCTTCGCGCACCTGCTGCGGGGGTGCCCATCCTGCCAGCAGCAGGCGCGAGACGTCTGGAACATCACCGCGCCCGCCCCAGCCCCCCCGGCCGCCGCCGCGATCCGTCGCGCCGCCGCGAGCGCCAGGGCGGTGCCGTCGCCTCCTCCTCCTCCTCCTCCGGCCACACGGGATGGCGCGCTCTGCGCCGCTCCCAGCTCGGAAGCCGCGACACGCTCCGAGCCCGCACCGGCAGCTGGCCGCGGCCCCGCAGGCCCGCACGAGACGGCCTACGACACCGTTCTGGACCGGGTCTTCTCCCGTATCGCTCTCGAGGAGAGCGGGATCGAGGCGTCGCGCCGGCGCGCCGACGAGCTCTTCGAAGAGCTGATGCAGCACCCGCCGGCACACCAGCAGCTGCTGGCGCAGAACAGCACTCGTTTCCGCGACCGCATGCTGTGCGAGAGGCTGCTGGCCGCGAGCCATGACGAGGGCTTCCGCGAGCCGGCACGGTCCGAGCAGCTGGCGCGCATCGCGGTGACGGTCGTCGAACGCGTGGCGGACTCCCTCCGCGAGACCGCCCTCGAAGTCGCGAGCCCCGCACGGTCCGAAGCCCTCGCCGGCCTGAGGGCGCGGGCCTGGGCACAGGTCGGCAACGCGCGGCGAATCCTCTCCGACCTCGAGGGGGCGGCGGACGCCTTCCGCTCCGCTGAGGCCCTGCTGGCGGCCAACCCGCGCGTGGGCCTGCTCGACAAGGCGCGCGTCTTCGACCTCAAGGCGTCGCTCTGCCGGGACCTGCGGCACTTCGCGGAAGGGGCGCGCCTGCTCGATCGGGTGATCACCTTCTACCAGCGCCTCGGCCAGTCGAACCTGATGGGCAGGGCCCTCACTCAGAAGGCGGCCTTGCTGCTCTGTGCCGGCGACCGCGAGGGCTGCATGGTCCTCCTGCGCCGCGCTCTCGAGCTGATCGACCCCCGCGAGGATCCACGCTGCTACCTGACCGCGCGGCACAACCTGATCTCGGCGCTGGTCGACGACGGCAAGCCGCGCGAAGCGTTCGCCCTGCTCTTCCACACCCGGCCGCTCTATCTCAAGATGGGCGACCGCATGACCCTGCTGCGCCTGCGCTGGCTGGAAGGGCAGGTGGCGCAAGGGCTGCACCGGCTCGACCAGGCGGAGGCGGCCTTCCGCGAGGTGCGGGACGCCTTCGTCGAGCTGGGAATCGAGTACGACGTGGCGCTGGTCAGCCTCGAGCTGGCGACGGTGTACGCGGCGCAGGGACGCACGACCGAGATGCGCCGGCTGGCGGAGGAGACGCTGGTCTTCTTCGAAGCGCACCAGATCCTTCCCGAGGCGATGGCCGCCTTCCTGGTGTTCTGCAACGCGGCGCGCATGGAGCAGGCCGGCCTCGCCCTGGTGCAGGAGGTGGCGGCCTTCCTCAAGCAGGCGCGCTACAAGCCCGACCTCCGCTTCGTCCCGCCGCACCCCTGAGAACGGACCGTTAGTGTCCCGTCTCAGAGATTCGCATCATTAGTCGCCGAGCCATCCGGGCTCCTGGCCAGGCGCGCCGACGCAGGCATAGTCGACACTATGTCGAGGAGGCGCAACGCCGCCAGGGGGCCGGAGGGCCGGCGAATAATGATGCGAATCTCTGAGACGGGGCACTAGGTTCGGATGCCTAGAAATAGGTAGACCGAGAGGATGGCGAACACCGTGCCCGGGCTCCAGACCGCCACCAGGGCGGGGAGGGCGCCCGCCTCGCCGAGCTTGGTGAAGAAGGCGAAGATGGCCATGAACACGAAGCCCAGGATGACCGACAGCCCGACGCCGTAGAGCGCACCCTGGCGCCCGAGGCGGAAGGCGAAGGGCAGCGCCACGAGGGCCATCACCAGCGAGATCACCGGGTAGGCCACCTTCTGGTAGAGGCTCACCAGCAGCTCGGGCTCGGGCTGGCCGCTCTCGTTCATCTCCTCGATGTAGTCCTTGAGCTCGCGGTAGCCCATCTGGTCGGGCGGGCGGATCTCGGAGTCGAAGTAGCCCGGGGTCTCCGGGTAGTGCACGATCCGCGGTTCATCGAACTGCTCGAACTTGACGCGGAAGCTGCCGGGGAAGGTGCGCGCCCAGCCGCGCGAGAACACCCAGGCGTCGCCGATGTAGTGCGCGCTCTCGGTGAACAGGCGGCGGATGAGGTGGTGCGCGGGATCGAAGTCGAAGACCTGCAGGCGCTGCAGGGTCTGGGTGTTGGCGTCGTAGTTGAGATAGTTGTAGATATAGCGCCCCTGCCCGAAGAGCCATTGCCGGTCGGCGCGCCGGTAGGTGCGGGCGGTGGTCCTTCCCTGGATGCGGTCCTTGGCCTGGGCGACCTTCTCGTTGGCGGCGGGCAGGATCTTGCCCGACTCGAGATACCCCGAGAAGGCGGTGATCACCAGGGCGCCGACGACCGCCGGCAGCGCGACGCGGTAGAGGCTGATGCCCAGTGCCTTGCAGGCGATGATCTCGTTGGTGCGGCTGAGCAGGGCGAAGGTCATCAGGGTGGTGACCAGCACCACGATCGGCGAGATCTGGTAGACGATCTGGAGAGAGAAATACTTGTAGTACTTGATGATGATCGCCGCCGGGATCTTGTTCTTGATGATGTGATCGATCATCTCGGTGAGGTCGAACACCACGAACAGCGACACGCCCGAGAAGAGCACCAGTGCGAAGACGCGCGCGAAGAGCGACGCCACATAGCGGTCGAGGAGGCTCGGGAAGAGGATCCGCGGCCGCGGCAGCCGCAGCAGCAGCCGCGGCCCGGCGCGCGCCCGCTGGCGGCGGCGCGCCACGACGCGGCGCACCTTCTCCCGGCGCTTGAGCTCGAACCAGCGCAGCCGGCGCCAGAGATCGGTGCGCACCCAGAGGTCGAAGCGGCCGAGCAGCAGGCTCTTGTCGCGGTTGCGGCGGAGGAGGATGAAGATGCCGAGCGCCGCCAGCACCAGGTTCGGCAGCCACATCGCCAAGCCCGCGGACAGCTTGCCGTAGCGGGCCGCCTCCTCACCGTCGTTGAGCATGATGTAGTACACGACGATGACGCCGATCGAGATGGCGAAGCCCGAGGTCTTGCCGCCGCGGCGGTTGTTGATGCCGAGCGGCAGGGCGAAGAGGCCAAACACCAGGCAGGCGAAGGGGATCGAGAACTTCTTGTGCATCTCCACCAGCGCCAGGTTGCGCGCCTCGGCGGGCGCGGCGCGGTCGCGCCGGAGGCGGCGGAGCTCGGCGAAGCTGAGCTCGCGGACCCCCTTGGAGGCGGCCATCTTGGCCTTCTGCTCGCTGGTGAACTGGTCCTCGAGCACGACGTCGAGCTCTTTGTGGCGGCTGATCTCGTAGCTCACGGGGCGGGAGAGATCGACGGTGTGGCGGACGGCGTTGGTCAGCACCATGACCACGCGCTCGCCGGCCGCGTCGACCTTGATCTCGCCCCAGTCAGCGACGGTGACCTGCTGCTTCTGGGTGTTCGGCTCGGTCTCGGCCAGGAACACGCCCTTCCAGCGGCGGCCGGGCGGCGGCGTCTCGAAGACGTAGACCGACTTGCCGACCCACTCCTGGTAGAAGACCCGCGGCTCGACCTGCTGCGACATGGTCTGGGTCAGGATGTCCAGGCGCAGCTGCTGCAGCGAGTGATTGGCCTGCGGCACGATGTAGATCATCAGCACGATGTTGAGGGCCGTGAGCACCGCCGAGACCAGCAGCACCGGCCGGTAGAGCGAGACCAGGCTGATGCCGCAGGAGCGCATGGCCGTCAGCTCGCTGTCCGAGGAGAGACGGCCGACGGCGATCAGGATGCCGAAGAGCAGCGACATCGGCAGGGTGAGGACCACGATGTTCGGCACCGTGACCAGCAGGAGCTTGCCGACGATCGACACCGGGAGGCCCCGGCGGATGATCATCTCGGCCGACTGGAAGAGGAAGCGCAGCAGCAGGATGAAGGTATAGACTAGAAAACCCAGCCCCATCGGGCCGACGATCTCTGCGATGATGTAGCGGTGGAGCCGGAGGCGCACGGCGGCATTATATGGGCGAGATATGACCCTGACTGATCCGCCGCGGCCGCCGGAGCTGCCCTTCGCCGGGCGCAGCATCCTGGTGACGGGGGGGGCCCACCGGGTCGGCGGCGCGATCAGCCGCTGGCTGAGCGCGCGGGGCGCCAGGATCCTGGTCCATTACCACAGCAGCGCCGAGCTGGCCGCGGAGCTGGTGGCCGGGCTGCCGGCCGGGGGAGCGGCGTTCGGCGCCGATCTCTCCGACCCGGAAGGTCCGCGGCGGCTGTTCGACGCCTGCCGTGCGGCGGGAGAGATGCCCGGCGCGGTGGTGCATGCCGCCGCCTCCTTCCTGCACCGGCCGCTGCTCGAGACCACCGCCGCGGATTGGGACGCCGTCCAGGCGCTGAACCTGCGCGCCTTCTTCCTGCTCGCCCAGGAGCTGGTGCGCGCGCGCGGCGAGCTGGGCGGCGACCTGGTCGCCATCGGCGACACGGCCGCGGTCGAGCTGTGGTCGGGCTACCTGGCGCACAGCGTCGCCAAGGCCGCGCTGATCCCGCTGGTCAAGGCCCTCGCCAAGGCGCTGGCGCCGAGGTATCGGGTCAACGGCGTGATGCCGGGACCGGTCCTGGCCCCTCCCGGCACGCCGCCGGCGGAGCTCGAGCGGATGCGCCAGCAGACGCTGCTCAAGCGGCTCGGCGACCCCGCCGACGTCGCCCAGGCGGTCGAGTTCCTGCTGCGCTGCGACTTCGCGACCGGCTCCTGGGTCGAGGTCACCGGCGGCTCCCCGCTGTGGCGCGGCCAGGTGCCGGCGGCGCCGGCAGGGAAGCAGGAGCCGCCATGAGCTCGCCGCAGGATCCGCGGACGGGGGCGGTGCGGACGACGTTCGGGGGCGGAGGCGGAGGCGGCGGAGGAGGAGAAGGCGACCGTGACGCCGTCTGCCGGCTCGAGCGCCGTTACCGCTTCAGCGCCAGCCACCTCTACCGGCGGCCGGAGTGGAGCGAGGAGGAGAACCGGGCGCGCTTCGGCAAGTGCGCCAACCTGCCGGGCCACGGCCACAACTACCGTCTCTTCGTGACCGTGCGCGGCCCGCTCGACCCGGAGACCGCCTTCGTCACCGATCTCGGCCGGCTCGACGCCCTGGTGGCGCGCCTGATCCTCGACCGCCTCGACCACCAGCACGTCAACGCGGCGCTGCCCGAGTTCGCCGCCGGCGGCGTCAACCCGTCCAGCGAAGCGCTGGTCCACTGGATCCGGGACCAGCTCGTCCCCGCGCTCCCGCCGGAGATCGCCCTGGTGCGCCTCCGCCTCGAAGAGGACGAGGACATCGCCGCCGAGTGGCACCTCGCGGACGGCTGAGCGGCCGCGATGCGGCGCCGCCGCCGGATTCAGCTCGCCGGCGCCTGCCTCCCACTGCCGCCGATCCTTCCCCATCTCGACCGACCGGCTCGCGACGCCGGCGCCTCGAGGGCGCGGTAGGGGTGGCCCAGCCACGCGCGGCCACGGCGGCGGCCGGCGGCGCCGCCGATGCCGAGCATGGCCGAGGTGAACAGGCCGGCGCCGCAGAGCGCGACGCCGCGGGTCCAGCCGGCAGGCCGGTAGTCGATCCTCACCTGGTGAGCGCCCGCGGGGACCGCGAAGCCCAGGAAGCCCGAGTCGGCCTCGAGCGCCGGTGCGGGACGGCGGTCGATCTCGACCTGCCATGCCGGGTCGTAGCTGACACTCGAGACGACGATGCCGCCGCCCGAGATCACACGGAGGTCGAAGCCGTTGCTGCGTGCGCGAAGGCCGTGGACCTCTCCGGCCGTCTGGCAGGGGAGCGATGCCGGGCCGGCGTCCGCCACGATGCCGACGTCCGCGAAGTCCGCGATCTCCCGGCTGGAGCTTGCCGCTGCCTCTGGCGTGGCGGCGCGCACCAGGCGCCGCGGCATGAAGAACAGCGGCAGCGCGCGGGGGTTCTCCCACACCGCGCCGCCGCGCCCCTCGAAGGCTGGACGCCAGGGCGGCGGCAGCACGCGCCCGTGGCGCACCAGCAGGTAGCGGACCGCGAGGAAGTCGTAGAAGCCGGCATCGAAGGAGCCCGGCACGACGCGCAGTTTCTGGCCCACCTCGCGGTTGGGCTGCAGGCGCGCGCCGAGGAGCCGCAGCGCGTCTGCCGGCCGCATCGGATCGTTGCCCCGCGGGTCCCAGAGCCCGTAAGCGGCGGCCAGGTTGGGCGGCAGGTCGCTTCCCGCGGCGAGGATGCGGAATGGCTGTGGCGCGCGGCGGGCCTGGCCCACCAGGAAGGAGAGCGCCGGCGGTGGCTCCAGGGCACGGTCCGAGGCGAGGCACGGATGATAGGTGACGCCCAGGAGGAAGAGCTCGGCGGTCACGCCGGCGAGAGCCGCGGCGGCGAACCCGGCACGCCATTCCGGGACGGCGAGGGTGAGGGTTGCCGCGCCGAGTCCCGCCAGCGCCAGCGCCCAGCAGGTGTGCTCCCAGGCCCCGGCGGCGGGTCCCAGGCCCACCAGGGCGAAGGTCGCCAGGCCGGCGGCTGTCAGCATCGCGGCGCGGCCGCGGGCGGAGGACGCCATGCGCTCGAGCGCCAGGCCGGCGGCCAGGGCCACGGCCAGCACCCAGAACGCGCGCAGCCGTGCCTGCGTCGCCTGCTCGAGGAGGGGCGCCGCGCTCAGCAGCTCGAACAGCGGCCAGACCCGCATCGCGGCGAGCAACGCGGCGAGCCCCGCCGCGACGAGCGCGAGAATGCGGCCACCCCACGCGGCGGCGCCCGCCAGGGCGAGCGCGAGGGTGAGCGCGCCGGCGTAGCCGCTGCACAGCTCCACGAAGTCCAGCGGTCCGCGCAGGGTCGGCGCGAAGGGTCCGCCGAAGGCGAGCGGATCGACGAGCGCCTCGAGGTAGCGGGCCGCAAACGGCGGCGGCACGAAGGGGTCCGGCCCGCCCTCGAGCGCGTCCCAGCGCTGGCTCGAGGGCAGCGCCTGGGCGAAGGGAAGCAGCGCGGGCGCCGCCAGCGTGCCGGCCAGCGCCGCCGCCACGGCGAGCCGGGCCAGGAACCGGCGCAGCGCGCGCGCCGATGCCCGCAGCGGCCAGGCGGTGGCAAGAGCTGCGGCAAGGGCGGCGAGCGCGGTGTGGGCGAGGGTTTCGGGATGGCCGCCGGTCGCGACGCCCAGGGCGCAGGCGACGAGCCCGGGTAGTGCGCCGCGGTGGTCGCGGGCGGCGCTTGGGGCGCGGGCTCCTCCTTGCTCGCCGCGCTCGCCGGCCGCTCCGGGTTCACGGGCACTGCCGCGGGCCGTGGGGGCGGCGGCGGCACGGGCCAGCAGCACGATGCCGAGCAGCACGCCGGGCACCCAGGCCGCGGACATGCCGAGCGTGTCGTACGCCCAGACCACGGAGTAGCTGGACAGGCCGATGGCGACCGCTGCCAGCGCCGCTCCCGGCCGCCCCGCGCCCAGCGCGCGGGCGAGCGCGTGAGCCAGCAGCAGGTGGAGCAGCATGGCCCAGGCGGCGCTCACCGGCAGCGCCCGCAGGGGCGGCAGGGGCAGCGCCAGCAGGTGCAGGGGCGCGAACGGCGCCGACTGGGCGTTGCCGAGCAGCGGCTGGCCGGTGCCCATCTCGTGCGACCAGAGCGGCGCCTCGCCCGCGAGCAGGCGCCGGCGCACCAGGGTATGGAACGGCAGCTGCTCGAGCAGCGTGTCCTCGACCCGCCGGTTGTGCACGGCGACCGGCGCGGCGAAGGTCTCGCTGAACGGCCGCGCCTCGTAAGCCAGGTCCACGGGGACCTGGATCGCGCCGGTGAGCAGCGGCCGCGCGAAGAACGCGGTGGTCAGCGCCAGGTAGAGGAGCCCGTCGGACCAGGCGAGGTCGCGCCGCCACCAACGCACCGCCGCGACGAGCAGGAGGGCGACGCCAAGAAAGAGGGCCAGCGCCGGCAGCGGCGGCGAGGGTGCGAGCAGCGAGTCGGGAAGCGCATAGTGCATAGACAATCTAGGCTATTGTCCAACCTGATGCCTAGAATGTCAATGCTATGCACGTTCACCGCTCTGCGTGTCAGCCCGCCATGGGCCAATCACAGTTGTCCTATTCGAGGAAGACGGAGCTAGCCACCGGGCTCCTCGCCGGCGATGGTCGCCACCACGGCCGCGAAGTCGAGATCGGCGGCGCCGCGCGCGGCGGCCTCGTCCAGCCAGGAGCGGGCGGCGGGCGCCACCTTCAGCTCTCGGCCGGAGCTCGCCGCCGCGTCCTCGACGAGGCGGAGGTCCTTCTCGGCGTGCCGCAGCTTGAAGCTGGGCGGGTACCGGCCTGACTCGACGAGCGTCCGCTTGGCTTTCACGATCGGTCCAATCGGCGAGTCGGCGAGGATGTCGAGGAGCAGGCCGCGCGGGAGCGCCAAGGACTCGCCGAGGGCGAGCGCCTCGCCCACGGTCACCATGGCGACCCCGAGCACGAGGTTGACCACGAGCTTCATCGCCGCGCCCGCTCCCGGCCCTCCGACGTGGCGCACCGTCCCGAGCGCCTCGAGGATGGGCCGGACGCGCGCGAAGTCCTCGTCGCCGGCGCCGACGAAGACCTCGAGGCGGCCGTCGGTTGCCTGTGGCACGCTGCCGCGCACGGGAGCGTCCACCAGCGCCACTCCCGGCGGCAGCCGGGCCGCGACCGAACGGACGGCTGCCAGGCCCACCGTCGACATGTCGACCAGGACCTGTCCGGCGCCGAGCGCGCGGGCCACGCCCCTGTCTCCGAACACGACCTGCTCGAGGGCGTCTGGCGTGGCGAGCATCGTGATGATGAAGTCGGCGCCTGCCGCGGCCTCCGCGGGGGTCGCGGCGGCGATCGCTCCTCGCTCTAAGAGCGGAGCGGTCCGCTCGGACGTACGGTTCCAGGCGGTGACCTCGTGGCCCGCTCGCAGCAGGCGCGAAGCCATCGGGATGCCCATCTCTCCAAGGCCGAGAAATGCAATCTTCGACATGCCGTTGACCTCCTCTTCAGCCACGGCGAATCGCGCATGGGTTCGGAACTGCCTGAGGCATCGGGGACCGACGCCGCAGGCCGGGGCCGTGGCCCTCCGGAGAGCGTAGCAGGAGGCGCGCGGCACCTCGTGCGCCGCGACCGTCGCGACTCTAGCAGCAAGTGGGGAAGGGGCAGCTGGTGTATCGTGGATCCGCAGTTGAGATCTGCGATGAGGAGGCGACGACATGCGGATCATCCCTTACCCGGAAGCCGGCGAGTACCCGGCGTCCGCCAGCATGTACATCGACCTCATCGCGAGGGACGGACGGCTGCTCGAGCACCTGGCTCGCGCCCGCGAGGCGACGACCAAACTGGTCGTTGACCTGCCGGAGGAGAAGCTGCTGTACCGTTACGCGCCCGGCAAGTGGACGATCAAGGAGATCCTGGTCCATATCGTGGACGACGAGCGGATCTACAGCTATCGGGCGCTGCGCTTCGCCCGTGAAGATCCGACGCCCCTGCCTGGATTCGAGCAAGATCCCTTTGCCGTGTCCTCGCAAGCGAACGAGCGCCCGGTCGCCGACGTCTTGGACGAGTTTGCCGCCGTGCGAGAGGCGACGATCGCCCTGTATCGCGGGCTTCCCGAGGCGGCGCTGCTGCGTTCCGGCGTGGCCGACGGCAAGCGCTCGACGGTGCGTGCCCTCGGATATCACATCGCCGGGCACGAGGCCCACCACGTCCGCATCCTCCAACAGCGATACCTGGGCCGAGGGAACCCGCAGACGTCGTGAGGATCGGCGCGGCGCCCGCGACCGGCCGTCCTCGTCAGCCCCTACGGCCGATCGCCCAGCACGTCGGCCACCTCGATCTGGAGATCCGGAAACGCCTCGAAGGCGATCCGGTCGCCCCGGTGGTGTACCGCCACGTCGGCGAAGCCCAGAGACCTAGGGCGCCTTCTGGTCTCGATGACATCGTTGCGGACGTCGACCAGCCACATCTCGGGAATCCCGGCGGCAGCGTAGAGGCGCGCCTTGCGCCGATCGTGAGCGTGACTGGTGTCGGCCACCTCGACGAGCGCCAGGACGTCGGCGGGCACCGGATGACGGGTGCGATAGTAGTCCTGACGGGGCCGCAGCAGCAGCAGGTCCGGTTGAGGTTCGGTGATGTCGCTCAGCAGCACCGGGTTCTGCACGGTCACGATCACCCGCGTCCCCAACCAGCGGGCCAGCAAGCTGTTCAGGTAATTCGCGCAACCCGCGTGGCGGGGGCCGATCGGCGACATCGGGACCACCTTGCCCTCGATCAGCTCGACGCGATCGTCCTCGGAGAGGACTCCCGTCCGACCGAGCTCGTGATACTCAGCCGAAGTCAGCAACTTGTCTCCGCCGGCAAGGTCCATCCGGTGCCTCCGGCTTCATTATAGAAGACGCAAAACACCCCCGCAGAATGCGTCAAGGAGCCGGTCGAAGGCAGCAGCCCTGCCGCAACCGAGTGGCGGCCGTCATCGACCGCCCGGCCTCGGTCAAGCGGGCGATATGCGACGGCCTGCCAGACCGTCGGAAAGTGGGGGAGGATCAGGCTTCGGATTCGAGCTGGTAATAGACCAACCGCCGTTCCCGCACTTCGCCGCGGCGGAGCCGGAAGCGGCGGCCGAGAACCGGTGACCATGTCCAGCCATCGGCCCCCGGCGCGTTGGGTGGGACCCTGGTATAGCCGTCGATGCCCAAGGTCCAGATCTCGAAGCGGAGGTCATCGCGACGGGCGTCTACCAGCCAGAGCTCGGGGATGCCGGCCTGGGCATAAAGCTTGGGCAGCCGTTTGCGGTCCTTGGCGGCCGAGGAGTCGCTGACGACCTCCACCACGAGGTCGGGTGCTCCTTCCATCTCGATGTAGCGACCTGGGCGCGAGGAGGGCACGAGCCGCACCCTTTCCGCGACCAGCGTTTCCTCCAGGACCACGACGAGGTCGGGCTCGACGGAAAGACCGGCGGCCGCTGACACCAACCGGGCGCGGTCGATGAAGACGAAGCCCAGGCGGACCTCCTGGACCAGCTCGCCGAGGCGAATCGCGATTGCCGTCTTGGGTGTCCCATGGCTGAGAAGCTCCTCCGGACTCATGTCCACCTCCACGTCGCCCTGGAGGTAGTCGATCCGGCCCCTTTCGGGGAACTGGTCGCTCTGAGACCAGCGGCGGAACTCCTCGAGATCGTGCATGCCCGCCGGGATGCGCAGACCTCCCTCACCATGAATGACGGAAGGCAGCGTCGAATTCGGAACGGTCCGGCTCAATGGGATCTCCTCGCCGGGAAAGACTTTACCACCGGCCGGCGGACCCAGCAGGCGCAGGGGAGCGCTTCGCCGCCTGCGGCGGCGGCCGGCGGCAACTTGGACGTCAAGGACGAGGGTCGCGAACCCGTTGGTCAGGGAGCGACTTCGAGCTTGTGGTTGACGAACAGCGGAGCTTCCATTTCGTGGCGACGAAGGCGGAATCGGCAGCCCAGGAGCGGGGAAGGCGTCCAGCCATCCGGGCCGTCCCCGTCCGGAGGAACGCGCGAGTAGCGGCCCGGCGGCCGGAGCGTCAGGATCTCGAGGACAGGAGTCTCGCCTCGGGCGTCCACGAGCCATAGCTCGGCCACGCCAGCTCGAGCGTAGAGCTCAGGCAGCCGCAGGCGGTCCTTGCTCGCCGAGCTATCGCTGATGACCTCGACCACCAGGTCGGGCGCTCCCTCGAGCTCCACGTAGCGCCCGGCGCGCGGCGGCGACGAGGGCACCGGGCGCACGCGTCCGGCGGCCACCGATTCCCGCAAGATCACGACCACGTCGGGCTCGACCGAGAGCCGGGCAGCCGGCGACACGACGCGAGTGCAGTCGATGAACACCGTGCCCCGCCCATCCTCAACGACCATCGCATGCAAGCGAGCAGCGATCGCGGCTTTGGGCGTGCCATGAGTGAAGAGGTCCTCCGCACTCATGTCCACCTCCACGTCCCCCTGGAGGTAGTCGATGCGTCCTCGCTCCGGGAACTCGCGACCCTGGCACCAGCGGCGGAATTCGTCCAGGATGTGAACCCCTGCCGGGATACGGACGGCGTCGCCTGGGATGACGGGAGGCTGGGTGGAGTGTGTCGGATCCATGGCTCGCCTACCGAGTATTCTATCATCGTAGCTGTCTCGAGCAACTCGCAGATCGCGACCCTTCGCGCTTGCACCCGCTCTCGGCGGGCCTACAACCTGATTGACGGCAACGGAGGCGCAGGACGCGCACTCCCAAGTTCCTGGTAGTGTCTAAGGACATTACGGGAGACTCGCGCCGATGCCGCTGGACCTTCAGCTGCTGCACCCGGAGCGCGCGCATAGCGGCACTCGCGAGATTGGCAGCGGGGAAGCACGCTGCAACCTCGGTAGCAGAGCTAATCAGCACGAGGCTGATCCCCGCCAACGAGCCCTCCTGGGGGGGCGCCGCGGCGGCCTGCCTGGCGCCGGCCTTGGACGCCGCCAGGACCGACGCCGCGGTCGTCCTAAGGCCGGCTGAGCGCCGGCTCGTTCGGGCCTCGACGCTTATGCCGGAAGCAGCTCGGCGAGCTCGATCGCGAGGTCTGGGAAGGCCAGGAGCGTCAGCCGGTCGCCGCGTCGCAGTAGACGCACCGAGGTGTAGCCGCGCGGTCCGGGATTCCGGTGAAGCTCGATGACGGAGTCTTGGAGGTTGACGACCAGGTACTCGGGTACGCCGGCTGCGGCGTAAACCCTTGCCTTACGGAGGCGGTCGTGGGCCAGGCTCGTATCGGCTACCTCGATCAGGCAGAGAATGTCATCAGGTCCCGGGTGGGCATTCTCGTAGTGGTCGCTGCGGAACCGGACGACCGCAACATCCGGCTGCGGCTCGGAAAGGTCGCTGAGCCGCACTGGCAGCTGGCAGCGAACGAGGGCGCGCTCGCCGGCGAGCCGGCGCAGCAGGAGCGCGTGTGTGCGCTCAGTGCAGGCAGCGTTCCGCGGGCCGATCGGAGACAGAGTCACCACCTCGCCCTCGATCAGCTCGACCCGGTCGCCACGCTCCCGGTAGTAAGCCTCGAGAGCCTCGAACTCGGCCGCGGTCAGCAACGTCTTATCGCCAGTGGTGCTCACGAGCTGCGCTCCGGCCTCCAGCATATAGAAGACGGAAGATGACCAAGAAAATGCGCGCGCCTATACCCGCTCTCGGTGGCCACAATTTGATTGACGCCAACGGAGGCGGAGGACGAGCACTCCCGAGAACCTGGTAGTGTCTAAGGACATTAAGGGAGACTCGCGCCGATGCCGCCGGACCTTCAGCTGCTGCACCCGGAGCGCGCCGCTCATGCCACGATCCGCGGGTTCCTCTACCAGACCTGCCTCGGCGTGCTGCGCTGGCTCGAGCTCACGCCCGAGGAAGTCCTGCTCTGCGAGGGCGACGAGGACCTGGATCGCCTCATCCGCGGCGGCGGCGGCATCAGCGAGCAAGTAAAGGCCTACAGCGGCGGCCTCGGCCTGGCCGACCGGGCCGTCAGCGACAGCCTGCGGAACTTCTTCCTCGCCTACGTGGCCCTCCGCCGGCGCCGAGGCGAGAACCGCCGCTTCCGTTTCATCACCACAGCGCGGCAGAAGCGCCAGCGCGGCGGCGACCGGCTCGACGTCCTCCGAGAATGGCAGGAAGGCGAGCGCGGCGCCGAGCTGGTCGGCGCGGTCAGGGCCTTGCTGGTGGATCTCGATCCGCCGGCGAGCAGAGCGGTGGGGAAGAGCGAGACGAAGGCGGAGGACAGCCTTGATTCGGCAGCGGACAGGCCGGTGGGGAAGTGGAGGACCGAGGTGGAGGAAAGCCTTGCCTGGCTCGACGCCACCCAAGAGGGCTGGAGAGGGTTCCTCGATGCCGTCGAGTGGAGCTTCGACGCCCCCGATCTGGTGCGGGTGCGCCAGGAGATCCGGAACCGCCTGTCGGCGCGGGAGAGCGCCCGGCACCTCCCTGGCGACACGCTGGTCGACCGCCTGATCTCTGAGCTGCTGGAGGCCTCCAGCCGCAAGGACGTGGAAGAACGGGTGCGAACGGCGGCCGATCTCGAGCGCTTGCTGGCGGCGGCCGGCTCCGAGCTGGCGACCTGGGCCGCTTCGCCGGCAGCGATCCAGGTCCGCACGGTCTTCGACGAGCTGGACAAGCTCGGGCGCCTGCTTCACGAGAACACCGCCGAGCTGCCGCCGAACCCAGGCCCCGGCAAGCTGTTGACCGCCGCCTACGAGGTCGTACCCTTCGAGGAGGACGGGCGACGGACCGAGCTCAAGATGCTCGAGAACTGGTGCGGCGCCGCCGAGAAACGGAGCGTTCTCCTGTTCACCGGCGCCGGCGGCTCGGGCAAGACCCGCCTGCTCATCGAATGGTGCCGCCGGCTTCGCCACCAGGGCTGGCACGCCGGGTTCCTGCGCAAGGATCGCGGCGCGGTAGGCCTCGATGCGCTCCTGGATGGGGTGGCGCCGCGGCTGGTGGTGATCGACTACGCGGAGACGCGCCTCAGCGTGGTCGAGCCGCTCTTGCTCAAGATGGGCCTGGAAGACCAGGGCAGCGGCCCGAAGATGCGACTCGTTCTCCTCGCCCGGCAGGCCGCGGATTGGTGGGATCGGTTATCGAAGAGTCCGGAGCGTGCAATCGAGGACCTTTTGCTGCGCTCGCCGCCGGCGGCGCGGATCACTCCGCTGGTCGAGGACGCGGACGGCCGCCGGCTTGCCTTCACACAGGCGGTCGCGGCGTTCGCGCGGCAGCTCGGACAACCGGTGCCGGAGAGTCTCCCGCGCCCGGACCTGGCGGCTGAGAGGGACCTCGACCGTGCGCTCTACTTCCACATGGCCGCCTTGGCTGCGCTGAGCAGCGAGCGGATCGAGACCGGCCATCAAGGGCTCGAGCTGACGCTGCGGCACGAACGCCAGTTCTGGCGCGGCCAGGTCACCGAGGTCGGGCTGGACGGCGCGCTTGCCGCTGCCATGATCGACAGCCTGGAACCGGCCGTGGTCGCTATGACCCTGGCGGGAGGAGCTCGCGAGGCGGCGCATGCCCGGTCGCTGATCGAGCGGGTGCTCCCGCCAGGCAGGTTGCGGCCGGATCTCCTCGATGCCATGGTCCGCTTTCTGCGCCAGCTCTACGGCAGCAGCATGGAAGGGGGCAGCCGTTGGCTCGAGCCGCTGCAACCTGACGTCCTGGGTGAGGAGCTCGTCGCCGAGTGTCTTGGCCGTGACGAGACCCTCTTGACGAGGTTCCTCGCGGCCGCGGAAACGGCCGAGGCGTACGCGGCTCTGACCGTGATGACCCGGCTGGCCCGCCGGTCCGCTGAAGCCTCGACTTGGTTGAGGCACGCCCTGTCGGCGCACCTTGACTCGCTTGCAGAGGTAGCGCTCGATATCGCCACCGAGACCGGAGATCCAGCCGGGCTCGAGCTAGCACATGCCCTCGAGGGGTGCGCGACCGATGAGCTGGTCGAGAGGCTGTACAGGCTCTTCGAGGACGCTGGCAGCTACAGTGATTCGGTACCCCTGAGAGAAGTGACCTTCGTCGTGACAGCGAGGAAGGTTGCTCTGCTGCGCGGACATGGGGAGGAGTCTGGATCCAGTGTCTCCAACCCCGCCGATCTGGCGAGGTCGCTCAACAACCTGTCCGTTCGTCTGAGCGACCTGGGCCGGAGGGAGGAAGCGCTGGCGGCCATCGGGGACGCGGTGGAGCTGTGCCGCGAGCTTGCGAGCTCGCGGCCCGAAGCCTTCCGGCCCGCTCTGGCGATGTCGCTCAACAATCTAGCCGGGCGTCTGAGTGGCGTGGGCCGGCGGGAGGAAGCGCTGACAACCATCGAGGAAGCTGCGGACCTATACCGGCAGCTTGCGGCCTCGCGGCCAGAAGCCTACCGGCCCGATCTGGCGATGTCGCTCAACAACCTGTCCATCCTTCTGAGTGACCTGGGCCGCCGAGAGGAAGCTCTGACATCGAGCGAGGAGGCAGCGGAGATTCGACGCGACCTTGCGACCTCACGCCCCGACACCTTCCGGCCCGATCTGGCGACGTCGCTCAACAATCTAGCCGCGCGTCTGCGTGGCGTCGGCCGGCGCGAGGAAGCACTGGCGACCATCGAGGAGGCGATAGAGCTATACCGCGTGCTTGTGGCCTCGCGACCCGACGCCTTCCGGCCCGATTTAGCGATGTCGCTCAGCAACCTGTCCGTCCATTTGGGCGACTTGGGTCTGCGGGAGGAAGCGCTGGTGGCCATCGAGGAGGCAGTGGAGATTCGACGCGAGCTTGCGACCTTGCGGCCTGACACCTTCGGGCCCGAGTTGGCGATGTCGCTCAACAACTTATCCGGCGATCTGAGCGACCTGGGCCGGCGGGAGGAAGCGCTGACGGCCATCGAGGAGGCGGCGGAGCTGTACCGCGAGCTTGCGACCTCGCGGCCCGACACCTTCCGGCCCGAGTTGGCGATGTCGCTCAACAACCTGTCCAACCGTCTACGTGGCCTGGGCCGGCGGGAGGATGCGCTAACGGCCATCGAGGAGGCGGCGGAACTGTACCGCGAGCTTGCGGCGTCGCGACCCGACGCCTTCCGTCCCGAGCTAGCGTCCTCCCTCAACAACATGTCAATCGCTCTAGGTGCCCTCGGCCGGCAGGAGGAAGCGCTGTCGGCCATCGAGGAGGCGGTGGAGATTCGGCGCGAGCTTGCGGCTTCTCGCCCCGAGGCCTTCCGTCCCGACTTGGCGATGTCGCTCAACAACCTGTCCAGCCGTCTAAGTGCCCTGGGCCGGCGGGAAGAAGCGCTGGCGACCGCGAAGGAGGCTGTCGGAATCCTCACGCCTTATTTCATCGCGCAGCCCGACGCCTTTCGGGACTGGATGGGAACCATGGTTGCCACCTATCGCAAGCTCCTCAAGCTGGACGGTCGCGAAGCCGATCCGGATCTTGATCCGGTCCTCAGAGAGCTTAAAGCAGCCTTTGAGCGGCGGGTAGCACTGCCACAGACACGTCAGCAGTCCGGTTAATTGATCCAGATTCTTAAAGTGGCGAGGCCGCGGGGGAATAGTGCGGCTTGTCCGACGCGAGATTTTCGCTCGAGAGCGGGTGGGTCGACTAAGAAGTCCTTAAGCCCCGCGCCGTCCCGCCTTCCGAAGCTCACCATTACAACGTCCGATAAGATATATTATGTAAACTAATCTGCGTCCGCGACCTGGCTTGGGGCGAGATGAGAGCTGGTTTCGTGGCCCACTCCTCTGCGGCTCAGCGAGGGATTGACGATCGCGGCGATCGCCCCTCGCTGGACGGTCAACGTCGGCGACCGATCTTCGCTACCTGACCGCTTTCAGTTCGACGAGGTCCGTATGAAGGCGCTGCTGAGGGCCCTGCCGAGGTCATCCGGCTTCTATGGCGGCGTTGACCGCCGGGCCACCGGCGGCCACTTGGCAGGCCGTACCTGGCGGGGACTCAGGGGACGAGCGGGCACTTCCCTGCCTGGCCCGGCCGAGAGCAGACCTTCGGGCAGGGTGCCGGCAGCGGGACGCCGCAGGGTGCGCAGCACACCAGGGGATTCGGGCACTGGCTGTCTCGTTCACATGGCGACGAAGTGATCGAGCTCCCAGGATCCGCGATGACGCTGGTCTGGATGGCTTCGAGGGCGAACAGGACCGCCAGCTCCTGCGGCGAGCAGGTGCCTGCCGCAGAGCCCTCGTTGGTGATCGTGAAGTGGCTGGACTGGCCGGATCGGGAGCCGGAGCCGTACCAGCTGATGCCGATGCTGAAGCTCGAGCCCAGCGGCATGAGCTGTGTCGTGCAGGACCCTGCCAGCTTGCCGATGCGGCTCTCGAAGAGCACGGCGCCCAGCGATGCGAGGGCGTCGGGCGAGGCGATGCCGGCGATCTCCGTGCTGGTGAAGCCGCCGCCGTTGACCAGGTCGGCGGCAACCGTCAGCGAGATGAGCGTGCCGTCTCGCGCCAGGAAGAGGTCCTGATCCACGAAGCGGGTCAAGGCCGGACCGGCGGCGGTCGTGTGGACATCGTGCAACTTCATCCAGGGCGGTGAGCTGACGCCCACTGGCTGGGCGGCCGCACCGCCGGCGACGAGGAGCAGAACCGTGGTGCTGAGGAGCAGGCGAAGAACCAAGCGTTGCATTGCGGCCTCCTTGAGCAGAGCACCAATAATGTCATTATAGCATTGATGTCACGATGGCATGAATCCCCTCGTCCTTCCGCCACCACCGCGGAGAATAGGCGAAAGACCTGCAGCCGGAGAGGAGGAGACGGAGGGCCGCTTGCGGTTGGGTTTCCCCTCTGCCGCTCCTCCCCCTCGCCGCCTTTGGCGGGGGGCCAAAGTCCGCCCTTCCTCGGTTCGCGTGGAGCCCCCCGCCCAAACGGCGGCGAGGGGGAGGAGCGGCAGAGGGGAAACCCAACCGCAAGCGGCCCGGCCGACGGAGGGGATTCCCCGCAGGCCCTGCCGCTGCGTCAGGTCTTCTCGGACTTCAGCTGCTTGAGGATCTGCTCCAGGGCCTTTACGAGGTCGGCCTTGTCGACGGCGCTCTGGCGGAAGGTGAGGGAGAGAGCGAAGGTCTTGTCGGGGGCCTTGAAGCGGAAGACGTAAGGCTTCCGGCGGCCGCTCTTGGCGGCTTCGTTCTTCCGCAGGCGGCGGCGGAGGTCGTCACGGTTGAGACCCAGGCGGGCCACCTCTTCGAGGAGACGGATCATCTCCTGTTCACTGCCGGCCTTCAGGACCTCAAGCAGCAGGGACTTGGAGGAGATGCCGAGGGCCTGAACCGTGTCGCGCACCCGCGGCGACATCTGCAGCAGGGAGAGGCTTTCGGTGATCACGGTACGCGACTTCCCCACCGCTTCGGCGATCTCCTCGTGGGTGTAGGTGTGTCGCTCGGCCAGCTGGCGGAAGCCCTCGGCCTCCTCGAAGGGCGTCAGGTCCTTGCGCTGTAGGTTCTCGATCAGCGCGATCTCGAGGGCCTCTTCCTCCGAGACGTCCATCTCGATCGCAGGCACTTCGTAGAGGCCGGCTTCCTGCGCCGCCCGGAAGCGCCGCTCGCCGGAGATGATCCGGTAGACGGGCCCGCTGCCGTCGTCGATCGGACGCGGCCGGACCAGGATCGGCTCGAGGACTCCCTTGGCGCGGATCGACGAGACGAGCTCGTCGAGATCTCCCAGCGAGCTCCTGGGCTGGTTCGGGTCCGGTTCAATCGCCGAGAGCGGCACCATCTTCCCCACCGGCGCCTCGTGACGGGCCGCCAGCTCTTCGACGAAGTGGGTGTCGTGGCGCATCTTGACCTGCATCGGAAGGCCCCGCTTGCGGCCCGTCGAGATCGCCGCGACCGGCGGCAGCGGTGGCTGGACTGGATCAGACACGGCTGAGGACCTCCTCCGAGAGCCTGTAGTACTCGTAGGCACCGGTCGACCTCGGTGCGAAGCTGAAGATCGATTCGCGGTAGGCGGGACTCTCTTCCAGGCGGACGCTCTTGGTGATGATGGTGTTGAACACCTTCAGACCGAAGACGTTCTGGATCTGCTCGAGGATGTCCTTGGCGAGCAGCGTCCGCTTGTCGTACATGGTGATCAGCGCTCCCAGGATCTGCAGCTGCGGGTTCGCGCGGATCTTGATCTTGTCGATGGTCTCCAGCAGGTCGTCGGTCCCCTCGAGAGCAAAGTAGCTCGCCTGGATCGGGATGAGCACGTGGGTGGCCGCGACCAGGGCGTTGACAGTGATGATCCCCAGGGTCGGCGGGGTGTCGATCACGACATAGTCGTAGGCGTCCTGGACCCTGAGGAGCTCGTCCTTCAGCCGGTAGTGGCTGTCGAGCTCCCCGATCAGCTTCGCCTCGATCTTGGCGAGGGCGATCGTCGAAGGCGCCACCGCCAGGTTGCCGACCTTCTCCGCCGGCACGATGATGTCGGGAAGGTGGATGCCGTCCTGGGTGAGGGCGTCGTACATCGTGGCCTTGAGCTGGCGGATGTCCAGGAAGGACATCGAGCTGTTCGCCTGCGGGTCGAGGTCGACCAGGAGGGTCCTCATGCCCTTGCTGGCCAGGCCTGCTGCGAGGTTGATCGCGGTCGTGGTCTTGCCTACCCCACCCTTCTGATTTGCGATCGCGATGATCATCGATGGAGGCCAGTCTAGAGAACGCCGGGCAGAGGGTCAAGAGGATCGCACGGGTCCTTTCAACGCTGAGCGATGCCGATGTCGGCGCGCCGACATTGGAGTTAACTAATTGCAAACAATGGACTTATAACGAAGAACGCGAACCGACGCGATCACCCTCCCCAACCTCGCTTACCCCGTTACATCGTGTATTTGCCGAGCTCTTCCGGGCTGATCTCCTCGAGCCATTTCTTCAGCTTCTCCTGGTCCGTCGCCTTGGTGGCCAGGTCCACGGCCTGCGCCTGGTCGAGCACGCCTTGTAGGACGAAGATGGGAGCGTTCGTGCGCAACGCGAGGGCGATGGCATCGCTGGGCCGTGCGTCCACGACCAGGTCCTTGCCTCCCTGATCGAGGTGGAGGGCGGCGAAGAAGGTGTTCTCCTTCAGGTCGGAGATGACCACCTTGACGACCTTGCCTCCGAGCCGGTCGACGAGCGCGCGCAGCAGGTCGTGGGTCATGGGGCGCGGCGGCTCGATGCCCTCGATGCGCGAAGCGATCGCCTGCGCCTCGGAGATGCCGATCCAGATGGGCAGGAAGAGCTGGTTCTCGACATCTCGGAGGATGACGATAGGCACGTTCGACGAAGGGTCCAGCATCAAGCCCTTGATCTCGACGCGAAGCTCGACAGACGGGTCAGTCATGGAGCTATTGTGGGACCGCTCCGGCAACAGGTCAAGAACAAAAACTGCTCGGTACTTGTCCTCCCTTAACCCCCTGCTCAGGGGTTGCCACGGGAGGGAGCGAGAACAGGCTTAGAACAGGGTAAGGACGGACGCTACGAGCTGCTCGCCTAGCGACCCAGGAGACTGTGCGCCAGCGCGTCCTCGATGCGGACACGGGTGAGCTGGCCGAGGGGGACGGGGTGCGGGCCGGCCGGGAAGTGGACGATGCGGTGGCAGGAGGTGCGGCCGGTCTGGGTGCCTGGCTGCTTGCCCCAGCCGGTGACCAGCACCTCGTGTTCCTGGCCGACCAGCTCGCGGTTCAGCTCGCGCTGGATGCCATCCTCGAGCGCGAACAGGCGCTGCAGGCGCTCGGCGGCGATCTCGCGGTCGACCTCGCCGTCGAGGCGCGGCGCCGCGGTGCCAGGACGCGGGGAGTAGAGGAAGGCGTAGACGGAGGCGAAGCGCACCTCGCGCACCAGCTCGAGGGTGTGCTGGAAGTCCTCCTCGGTCTCGCCCGGGAAGCCGACGATGAGGTCGGTCGACAGGGCCAGGCCCGGCCGGGCGCGGCGGAGCTGCGCCACCAGGTCGAGGTACTCGGCCCGCGTGTATCCCCTCCCCATCCGGCGCAGCACGCGGTCGGACCCTGATTGCGCGGGCAGGTGCAGGTAGGGGCAGATGTTCGGGTGCTTGCCGACCTGCTCCACCATGCGCGGCGTGAAGTCGCGCGGGTACGAGGTCACGAAGCGGAGGCGCCGCAGGCCGGGCAGCCCGGCGATCCGCTCGAGCAGGTGGGAGAAGTCGAGGGCGCCGGCGCCGTCCTCGTGCGGAGCCGCGGGACCGTCGGCCATTGCGGGAGCGGCGCCGGCCGGACCCGCCGGGTGGGCCGGCTCGCGCCAGTGGTTGACCGTCTGGCCGAGCAGCTCGATCTCGACGAAGCCGTACGCGAGCAGGTGCTCGACCTCCCGCACGATCTCCGCCAGCGGCCGGCTGCGCTCGGGACCGCGGGTCTGCGGCACGATGCAGAAGGTGCACCGCTTGTTGCAGCCCTCGACGATCGTGACCATCCCCTTGTACTCGCCGTGACGGGCCACCGCGTCGATGTCGTAGGCGCGACGCTCGGGGAAGCCGGTGCGGACGACGCGCCGGCCGGCCCGCGCCTCGGCGACCACCTCCTGCAGCTCGCCGACCCTTGCCGGCCCGAGCACGAAGTCGAGGTCGGGCACCCGCCTCAGGGCCTTCTCCCCTTCCTGCTGCGCGACGCAGCCGCAGAGGCCGATGAGCAGCCCGCGGCGCGTCTCCTTGAGCAGGCGGTACTCGCCGAGGCGCGAGTAGACCTTCTGCTCGGCCTTGTCCCGCACGCTGCACGAGTTGAGCAGGATGAGGTCCGCGTCCTCCGGATCGCGCGTCGGCAGCACGCCCTGCTGCATCAGCTGGCCGGCCATGCGCTGGCTGTCCAGCTCGTTCATCTGGCAGCCCCAGGTCTCGATGAAGGCGCGACGCGCCGGCGCGGGCCGGACGCCGTCGCTGACTTCGGTGCCGCTCATGGACCGTTGTCTTTGTAGATCGGGGTCTCGATCGGCTTGGTCGGATCGACCGGCTTCTCTTCCTTCGGCTCCAGGTCGACTCCTTCGCGCAGCCATCCCGGCAGCGCGCCGGCGATGCGCCCATCGTCCAGGAAGTCGGTCAGCTCCTTCTTCGCCGCCACGACGGCGGCGCGGCTCTCGCGCAGCTCGTCGAGGGCGTGGTCCCATGCCGGCTTGATCTGGCCGTCCCGGACGTAGGGATCGTCCTGGGCGTAGAAGCGGCGGCGCAGCAGCCCGATGTCCTCCTCGAGCTCCTTGATGCGGTCGGCCGCCTTGCGCCACCGCTGGCGGATCTCGAGAGCCCTGCCGCGCCAGTACTTCTCGTCGCGCGTCAGCGGCGCGACCGTCGCCGCCGCCGGCGTCGTCCCCGTGGCGGTGGCGGAGCCCTGGGAGGCTGGGACCGGGGCCGGAGCCGTGGCGGCGGCGGGCTTCTTCTTCGCTTCGGCGACGGTGAGCTGGCCGCCTTTTGCGTAGCGATGAATTGTCTTATTATTGATGACGATACGCGGAGGAGCTGCTTCGGCCTTCCGCTCCCGTTCGGCCTTTGCCGCCTCGGCCAGGGTCAGCTGCGCTTCCGGATCGAAGTCCGGCGTATCGACCACGATCACGGACGGATCGGCGGGCTTGACGGCTCCCGCGCCCGGCGGGTTCGCCGCCGCACCCGTAGCGGCCCCCGGCGCCGCCGGGACCCGGGCGGCCGGAGCCCCAGCCGTACCGGCCGTTCCCACGGTCCCCGGGACGGCCGCCGCGGCCGGAGCGCCGGAGGTGACCACCGGCGGCAGCGGCGCGACCGGCCCTGTCGCGGCCGAGGGTGCCGAGAGTGCCGCCGAGGCGGCCGGTGCCGCAGCGGCAGCCGCGGTGGGCGCGGCAGGCGCGCTGGGCGTGGCAGCCGCCGTGGGCGTGGCAGCCGCCGTGCCGGCCGGCACTGGCCTGGGCTCGGCCTCGCTGCCGTGCGGCGTTGCGGTGGAAGAGGAAGCGGCGGCGGACTTCTGGCTGGCCGGCGCAGAACCGTCCGCGTGCCCAGCCGGCGTGCGGATCGCGGGCGCGCCGGAGCAGCCGGCGAGTGCCAGACCGCCGGCGGCCATTATCGCCAGGATCGCCAAGAGCGCCGGGATCGGCGGCAGCGCGACGGTCGCAGGCTGCGCGGTGATCGCAGGCGGCGCGGTGATATTAGGCGGCGCTAGAAAGTTGGCACCCAGATCGGCGGCGACGACCGGCGTCGAGGATCCATACGGTGCGCCGGGCCGCGGCTCGCGCGCTGCCCGCGCGCTCTTCCACTCGCGCGCTGCCCGTGCGCTCCTGCCCCCAAAGCCATGCTTCATCGCCAGATCAGGATAACCTAAACCGCGCCCGAAGGCACCATCGCGGCCGCGAAGAAGCTCTCGACGTGCTGCTGCACCTCGCCGGCGGTGCCGTAGCCCATGCAGCGCTCCGCCAGCTCGGCCAGCTCGGCCGCGGACATGCGCCGCAGCCAGGTCTTGACCTCCGGGATGCGCCGCGGGCTCATCGACAGCCGCCGCAGGCCCATGCCGATCAGCAGCAACGCGCTGCGGGTGTCGCCGCCCATCTCGCCGCACAGGCCGACGTCGATGCCGGCGAGGCGCGCGCTCTCGATGACATGGCGCAGCATGCGCAGCATCGCCGGGTGCAGCGGCTGGTAGAGGCTTGCGACGTGCTCGTTGTTGCGGTCGACCGCCAGCGAGTACTGGATGAGGTCGTTGGTGCCGATCGAGAAGAAGTCGACCTCTCGCGCCAGCAGGTCGGCGATGACCGCCGCCGCCGGCACCTCGATCATCACTCCCAGCCGCAGGTCGCGCTGGAACGGCAGGCCCTCGCGCTCGAGCTCGTCCGCCACCTCGGCGGTGAAGGCGCGGAAGCTGCGCACCTCGTCCAGGGTGCTCACCAGCGGCAGCATCACCCAGAGGTCGCCGAACAGGCCGGCGCGCAGCAGCGCCCGGATCTGGGTGCGGAAGATGTCCGGCCGCGAGAGGGTCAGGCGGATGCCGCGCAGCCCCAGCACCGGGTTCTCCTCGTGCGTCTCCATCATCTCGGCCGCCAGCTTCCTGCCGCCCAGGTCGTAGGTCCGGATGACCGCGGGATGCGGCGCCGCCGACTCGATGAGCTTGCGGTAGATGGCGACGTGCTCCTCCTCGCTCGGCAGCTCCGGGCTCTTCTCGATGTAGAGGAACTCGCTGCGGTAGAGGCCGATGCCGGCGGCGCCGTAGCAGGTCGCCTCCTCCACCTCCTCCGGCAGGTCGATGTTGGCCATCAACGAGACCGCCACGCCGTCGCGGGTGACCGCCTCGAGCTCCCGCGTCTTCATCAGGTCGCGATCGCGGCATTCCAGGTCGAAGCGCCGCAACCGGTAGCGGTCGAGCATCTCGGAGGCCGGGTGCGCGATGACGGTGCCCTCCTCGCCGTCCACGATCAGCGGCACGTCGTCGGCCAGCAGCTTGGTCAGCCCGGTGAGCCCCGCCACCGCCGGCAGGTTGAGCGAGCGCGCGATGATCGTGGTGTGCGAGGTGCGCCCTCCCGACTCGATGGCGAAGCCGAGGACGTGCTTGCGGCCCAGCCGGATCGCGTCGGAAGGCGTCAGGTCGTCGGCGACGATGACCGCACCGGGCGCCAGCTCGGACAGCTCGCCGTGAGAGGTCCCCTGCAGGCTGCGCAGCAGGTGCCGCGCGACGTCCGCGAGGTCGGCGCCGCGCTCGCGGAGGTAGGGATTGGCCATCTGCGCGAACCGCAGGTCCAGCTCCTCGGCGGTCTTGTGCACCGCCCACTCGGCGTTGACCCGCTGGTTGCGGATCCGCTCCTCCACCCGCCCCAGGAAGCTGGCGTCCGAGAGCAGCAGCAGGTGGGCGTCGAAGATGCCGGCGAGATCGGCGCCGAGGTCATCCCCCACCTCGGTGCGGGTCTTGCCGAGGTCCTGGCGGGCGCTCTCCACCGCCTCGCGGAGACGCGCCACCTCGAGGTCCACCTGGTCCTCCTGGATCGGCAGCCGGAAGACGTCCTGCGCCCGGGTCTCGACGATCACGGCGCGGCCGATCGCCACTCCCGAGGAGACTCCCATGCCATGGAAGACCTGCATCGGGGGGCTGTCCGGCGTCTCCAGCGGCTTCGCCATCAACTCTCCTCTTCGAAACGGCCGGCGATCAGGCCCGCCACCGCCTGGATGCACTCGGCCTCGTCCTCGCCCTCGCAGCGGATGGTCAGGTGCGTCCCCTGGCTGGCGGCCAGCAGCAGCACGCCGAGGATGCTCTTGGCATCCACCTCCTCGCCATCCTTGGTCACCGTCACCCGGCTCTGGAAACGGGCCGCGGTGTTCACCAGCTTGGCCGCCGCGCGCGCGTGCAAGCCGAGCCGGTTGACGATCTCCGCCTCGCGCTCAATCATGCGGCGTCGCCGTCACCACGCCTTCCGCGTGAGTGGCGGCGTCTGCGGCATTGTCGCATTTCTTCCCTGCCAGCAGATCGCTGGCGAGGCAGACGCTCTTCTGCGTCTTGGCTTGCAGCCAGCGCGCGAGCTCCTTGAGATTGCCCTCCTGCCGCGGCTGGCAGGCGAGACGCATCACCATCGGCAGGTTGACCCCGGAGAGGATCTCGACCCGCCCTTCGCCGAGCAACGAGCTGGCGACGTTGCACGGCGTGCTGCCGAACATGTCCGTCAGGATGAGGACTCCCTGGCCGTGGTCCAGGCGCTCGACCGCGGCCCGCACCTCGGCCTTGCTGGCGTCGATGGGCTCGTTCCAGTCCAGCCCCAGCGCCTCGAACTCCGGCAGCGGTCCGGCGATCTTCTGGGCGGCGGCCAGCAGCTCGTGCGCCGCCCCACCGTGGGTGAGGATCAAAGTACCGATCATTTTGGGTTACGTGGGACCTTGCGGCCACCCTCCAGTATCAGCAGATTCAGTGCAATGAAAATTCCCCGGACCAGTTTCCTACCGCCCTGCCACCCTACCGGGCGATGTCGCGGTGCACCAGGCGCACCGGCCAGCCGGCGGCATCGAGGCGCTTCTCGAGGCGCTCGCAGATCGCCACCGAGCGGTGCCTCCCCCCGGTGCAGCCCACCGCCACCGAGAGGTAGCTGCGATTCTCGCGCCGGTAGCGGGGCAAAAGGAAGCCCAGCAGGTCGGCGAGCCGGCCGATCAGCTCCTCGAAGTCCGGCTGCTGCTCGAGGTACTCGAGCACCTCCGCGTCCTGGCCGGTCTGCTCGCGCAGCCCCGGCACGAAGTGCGGGTTGGCCAGGAAGCGCACGTCGAACAGCAGGTCGGTGCCGACCGGGACACCGTGCTTGAAGCCGAAGCTCACCAGCGAGACCACCATATCCGGCTGTTCGCCGGCGGTGGCGAAGGCCCGGTACACCTGGGCGCGGGTCTCGTGGATCGACCAGTGGCTGGTGTCGAACACCAGGTCGGCGCGCGGCCGCAGGCCGGCGAGCAGCTGGCGCTCGCGCCGGATGCCCGCGATCGCCGGCTGGTCCGGGGCGAGCGGGTGCGGGCGCCGGGTCTCCGAGAAGCGCCGCACCAGCACCTCGTCGCTGGCCTCCAGGAACAGCAGCGTCGGGCGGGGCTGGCCGCACGCACTCGGCTGGCCCTCCTCCCGGGGCTCGGCCTGCCGGTGCGGCTGGCCCTGGCAATCGCGGTCGATCTCGGCGATCAGCCGCGGGAACTCCTCGGCGAAGCCCGGCGCCCGCACGTCGGCCACCACGGCGATCCGCTCGTAGCCGAACACCAGCTCTCCCGGGCGCACCAGGAACTCGCGCAGCAGCGGCAGCGGCAGGTTGTCGACCGTGTAGTAGCCGAGGTCCTCGAAGCACTTGGCGACCACGCTCTTGCCGGAGCCCGACAGGCCGGTGATCAGCACCAGCCGCAGGCGGTCCGGCGGCAGGGGGCCGGACCTCTCGCCCTCGACGCCGGCGGGCGGCTCCGGCGGAGCGCCGTGCCGCCGTTCCCCTGGGAGGCTGGTGGCGCTCATCGTCGGGCCACTAGCGTGCCGGGACCTTCCGGTTGCGCTCGAGCTCGGCCTCGAGCTTGCGCGCGAACTCGCGCGCCGAATGGTGCCCCTGCAGCTTCAGCACGTGGTTGCGCGCGGCGATCTCCACCAGGATGCCGACGTTGCGGCCCATCGCGACCGGCATGCGGATGTAGGGGCACGGGACGTCCAGGATGTGGAACACCGACTCGTCGAGGCCCAGGCGGTCGTACGCCTGCCCGGGCTGCCAGTGCTCGAGCTCGATGACCAGGTCGATGGTCTTGCGCTCCCGCACCGAGGCCAGGCCGAAGAGGTCCTGGACGTTGATGATGCCGATGCCGCGCAGCTCCATGTGCAGGCGCAGCGGCCCTTCGCTGAAGCCGACCAGCTCGCCGCTGGGATAGCGCTTGACGTAGACGCGGTCGTCGGCGACCAGGCTGTGGCCGCGACTGATGAGGTCGAGGGCCGACTCGCTCTTGCCGACGCCGCTCTGGCCGATCAGCAGCACGCCCAGGCCGTAGATGTCGAGCAGCACGCCGTGCAGGCAGGTGGAGGGGACCAGGTGGTCCTCGAGGAAATAACTGATCGCCTTGATCACCGTCGACGACAGCGCGGTCGACGACAGCACCGGCAGCTCGGAGCGCTGGCAGCTCTCGAGGAAGCCGGGCAGCGGCGGCAGCCCCTTGGTGATGACGAAGACGGGCACCGGCAGGCTGGCGATGACGTCGAAGCGCCGCAGCCGCTCGCTCTCGTCGAGCGTCAACATGTACTCGGTCTCGCTCTCGCCGACGATCTGGACGCGCCCCTCCTTGATGTAGGCGAAGTAGCCGGCGAAGGCGAGGCCGGGCTTCTGCACCCGGGGATGGGTGATGGGATTGTCGAGGTGCGACTCTCCCGACAGCACGCGCAGGTTCAGGCTGGCGAGCTCCTCGCCCAGCAGCTCGCGCACCTTGACCGGCGGCGGCACGATGGCGGGCGGCGGATTCTGCATTCAGACGCTCTCTTTCAGGAAGTCGTAGATGGCGCCGCGGTCACCCAGGCCCAGCAGGGTCTCGACGTGGCGGTCGGCCCGCACCCAGCGCGAGATCCGGGCCAGCGTCTGCAGGTGCTCGGCGGGGCTGTCGTCCGGCGACAGCACCAGGAAGAACAGCGCCACCGGATCGCCGTCGGCGGCGCCGAACTCGATCGGCGGCCGGGCGATGCCGACCGCCAGGACGCCCTGCTCCAGGCCCTCGAGCTTGCAGTGCGGGATCGCCACGCCGTGGCCGATCCCGGTCGAGCCGAGCTGCTCGCGCTCGAGCAGCGCCCGGTAGAGCGCGCCGGCGTCCCGCACCAGGCCGGTCGCCGCCACCCGCTCCGCCAGCTCCCGCAGCACCGCGCGCGAGTCGATCGCCGGCAGGTCGGCGAAGATCAGTTCCGGCCGGGTGAGCGGGCCGGCTACGGGCATGGGACACCCAGGGCGCCGGGTTGCCTCGTCGCCCATCCGGTCCGGGTGGAGCATGCCCGCCAGGGCATGGGGTCAAGGCTCGGGGGCGATCAGCCCGTAGTTCTGGTCCTTGCGCCGGAACAGCACGTTCAGGCGATCGGTGTCTGCGTCGCGAAACACCACGAAGCCGTGCTCGGCGGTCTCGAGCTCGATCGCCGCCTCCGCGATGGTCATCGGCTTGATGTCGACGTGCGTCGTCTCGACGACGCGCGGCGTGGCGCCGCCGCCGACCGAGGCGCTGTCCAGCACCTCCATCGGCCAGCGCGGCCAGCGTTGGCCGTTCGTGCGGTCGGCGCGGCGGCGCTTGTCGACCAGCTTCTTGCGCGACCTCCGGGCCTGCTTCTCGGCCTTGTCCACCGCCAGGTTGACGGCGTCGAGCAGGCTGCCGTCGTTCTCCTCGGTGGCCTTGGCGATGCCCAGCCGGTGGCTGATGTGCAGCTCAGCGATGTGGCGGTGCTTCTCGATGTCGAGGAACACCTTGACCTCGATTGGCTCCTCGACGAACTTCATCACCTTCTGGAGCTTCTGCTCGATGAAGCCGCGCAGGCGGTCGTCCAGGTGAACGTTGCGGCAGGTGTATTCGATCAGCATGGCTGCGTCTCTCTATCTCGTCAGAAGATCTGCTTGCGGTCGGTGGACGAGGGGATGCTGAGCTCGTCGCGGTACTTGGCCACCGTGCGGCGGGCGATCTGGATCCCTTCGCGGTTCAGGATGCGCATCAGCTCGCTGTCGGAGAGCGGGCGCTTGGGGTCCTCCGCCTGGATCATCTGCTCGATCTTGCGCTTGACCGTCAACGACGAGATGTTCTCGCCGTACTCCCGATCGATGCCGCTGTGGAAGAAGAACTTCATCGGGAAGAGGCCGCGCTGTGTATGGATGTACTTGTTCGAGACGACCCGGCTCACCGTCGACTCGTGCATGCCGATGTCCTCGGCGACGTCGCGCAGCACCATCGGCCGCAGGTGCTCGATGCCCTTGTCGAGGAAGTCGCGCTGCTGGCGGATGATCGAGGCGGCAACCTTGTAGATGGTCCGCTGGCGCTGGTCGAGGCTCTTGATCAGCCAGACGGCGGAACGGATCTTGTCCTTGATGAACTGCTGCGCCTCCGATTGGCGGCCCTCGGTGCGCATGGTCTGCAGCATGCGGCGGTAGGAGCGGCTGACCCGCAGCCGCGGCAGGCCGTCGTCGTTGAGCTGGATCACGTACTCGTCGCCGACCCGCCGCACGAAGACGTCGGGCTCGATGTAGTGCGGGCGCTCGGTCGAGAACTTGCGGCCGGGATTGGTCTCGAGGGTGCGGATGAGCTCGACCGCCTCCTCGAGAGCCGCCAGCTCGATGCCCAGCTTCCTGGCGACAGCCGGGAACTGGCGGCGCAGGAACAGGTCCCAGGCCTCCTCCACCACCCGCCGCGCCAGGGCGTCTGCCGGCACGCCGCGGAAGTCCATCTGGCGCATCAGGCTCTCGCGGAGGTCGGTGCAGGCGATGCCGGGCGGGTCGAAGCCGCGCACCAGCTCGAGCGCCGCCTCGACCTCGTCGAGGCCGTAGCGGCGGGGGCTGTCCTCGGCGTCCGCGGACTCGCCGGCAGCGTCGCTGGGGATGCCGGCCATGCCGTCCGCCACGCCGTTCATGCCCCCCATGCCCCTCATGCTGGCATTGCCGGCGAAGCCGGCCCCCCCGAGGTCGCTCGCCAGACCCGGGGCGTCCTCGGCCCAGTCCGCCGCCCGGTCCCCCATCGCGCGGATCTCCTCCGGGGTGGCGACCAGGAAGCCGTCCGGGTCGAGGTTGCCGATGATCAGCTCGGCGATCTCGCGCTGGCGCGGCTCGACCTCGGCCATGTGCAGTTGCCAGAGGAGGTGGTCGTAGAGGTCGGGCTCGCGGGTGAGGCTGTTCTCGATCGGCGGCTCGTCCCGCTCCTCCGCCATGGACGAGTAGCCGGAGCCCTCCCAGTAGTCGCCGAAGTAGGCGTCGAGGTCGATGTTCTCCATCGACTCGCCGTGGTTCAGCTCCTCGCCGCCGTTGCTCGCGGCGGCGGCTTCCTTGCGCTCCTCGAACGGCGGCTCCGCCTCCTCCTCGGCCGGGTCGGGGTTGTCGGCGGCCTCCGCGGCCTCCTCCAGCACGGGGTTCTCGACCAGCTCCTGTGTCAACAGGGTGTCGAGCTCCATGCGGGTCATCTGCAGCAGCTTGATCGCCTGTTGCAGCGACGGCGTCATCACCAGCCGCTGCGCCAACTTGAGGGAGAGTTTCTGCTCTAATGCCATGCCGGGGATCGGACCTTACAGGGTGAAGTCTTCGCCGAGGTAGACCTTGCGTACTTGCGGGTCCGTCGAGAGCTCCAATGGAGTCCCGGCGCGCAGGATCTCGCCATTGTTGATGATATAGGCACGGTCGGTTATTTTCAATGTTTCCCGCACGTTATGGTCGGTGATCAGGATCCCGATGCCCATCGACTTGAGGTGCCGGATGATGCCCTGGATGTCCAGGACGGCGATCGGATCGATGCCCGCGAAGGGCTCGTCGAGAAGGATATACCACGGGCTGATCACCAGGGCGCGGGCGATCTCCACCCGGCGGCGCTCACCCCCCGACAGCGAGTAGCCGCGGTTGCGCCGCACCTTGACCAGGCCGAGGTCGTTGACCAGCTGGTCGATGCGGCGCTCCTGCTCGGCGTGGGCGAGGTCCAGGGTCTCGAAGATGGCGCGCAGGTTGTCCTCGACCGACATGCGCCGGAAGATCGAGGGCTCCTGGGGGAGGTAGCTGATGCCGCGCTGGGCGCGCAGGTACATGGGCAGATCGGTGATGTCCTCGTCGCCGAGGAAGACGGTGCCGGCGTCGGGGGCGGTCAGGCCCACCACCATGTAGAAGGTCGTCGTCTTGCCGGCGCCGTTGGGGCCGAGCAGGCCGACGATCTCGCCGGGGCCGACCTCGATCGACATCTTGTTGACCACGGCGCGGCCGCGGTACACCTTGCGCAGCCCGTCCGTGTAGAGCCGCTGCGGCTCCTGCTCGTCGGTCACCACGCAGCTCTCCGGCGGCCAGCCGCCCCGAGATCGCCGGTAGCGGCTCTCCCCCCGGCCGACCTTTGGGCGAGGGTTTGACCCGTGCCGGCGGAGGACTTCGATGCCTCGACCAAGGGTCGGCCGGGGAGAGATCCGCTACCGGTAGTCGGGGCGGCCGAGGTGGGCGGAGCGGCGGAGGACGCGGGGGGGGGCGGCGAGGCGGGCGCCGGGGGCTTGGCCTCGTCCTTGCCGAGCACCTCCACCTTGCCGTCGTCGACGGCGTAGCGCAGGCGCTTGCCGTGCACCAGGTTGCCGTCGCGATCGCGCATCACGACCGGATCGCCGAAGACGTCGATCTTGCGCGTCTCGAGACGGTAGACGCCGGTCTCGCCGTCGATCTTGCGGCCGGCGGCCGGGTCGTCGAGATGCGTCCCGCCGGTGCAGGTCATCTGCTTGGCCTTGTGGTCCTGGTCGAGGTTGACGTCCAGCTGCTTGCAGGTCAGGGTCTTGCCGTCCTGGTCGACGTGCACGTTGCCGGCGTAGGTCAGCACGCCGCTGCCGTCGCGGTAGAGCATGTTCGCGGCCAGCACGGTGATCGCGCCGCCGCCGCCCTTTCCCGAGCCTGCCGCTGCGCCTCCGCTGTCCCGTCCCGAGCCTGCCGCGGTCTCGGTTGCGACCTTCCCCGTGGCCGCCTTCCCGGCGGCGGCGCCTTTCCCGGATGCGGCAGTTCCCGCGGTCCCCCTGGCCGGGGCAGACTCGCCGGCACCCGCCGCGGGCTTGCTCGCCACCTTGCCGCCTCCCCTGCTCCCCGGAGTGGCAGCATCCTGGGGATTCGCCGCCGTCGCGGCCGGTGCCTTGCGGCCCGCTGCGGCGCCCGGCGCCGCACCGAGCGGCGGTGCGCTCTCCTCCTGCTGCCCCGGCACCCAGATGGTCTTGACGCCGCCGGTGGCGGCCAGCTGGTCGCCCTGCGGCAGGCGCTCGCCCTGCATCTCCGGGGCGAGCAGCAGGTTGTCGCCGCGCCAGGCGCGGACGTCGCCGCGGAAGATGAAGGAGGCCTGGGGGCGCTGCCAGTACGCCTCCGTGGACTGCACCATGACCGGACCCTTGCCCTCGCCCAGCACGCCGCCGGCGAGATTGGCGTCGCCGGTCTGCCGGATGATCGCGTGCACCCCCTCCACAGCGTGGACCAGCTGGTCGGCGGAGGTGTAGATCACGTGCGGCGCCCGCATCTCGCCGCGCGGGCTGACCACGTTGACCGGGTTGCCGAAGAACTCGCCGCGCCCGGCGTCCATGTCCATGGTCGCGCGGTCGCCTGTGGCGTCGACCTCGCCGTCGCCGTAGGTGACCTGCTCGACCAGGACGACGCTGGCGATCTGCCCGTCCGTCCGAAACACCGCGTCCGCCCGCTGCCCGTGGGCTCGGCGCACGATCGGCTGTGGCGGCGGCGCCGGCGCGGCGGCGGCCGGGGCGGCCGCTTTCGGGGCACCCGCCTTGGGCGAAGCCACCTTGGCTCCCGGAAGCCCGGGTGGGCCGGCCCTGACGCCGGGCTTGGCTGCAGTAGCCGCGGGTGGACCTGCCTTGACGCCGGGCTTGGCACCGGGCTGACCGGGTGGGCTGGCCTTGGCGCCAGGCCTGGCCCCTGGAGCCGCCGTCGGACCGGCCTTGCCACCCGGAGGCCCGGGCGGCCCTGCCTTGGCCGCGGCCGCGCCGCCCGGCTGCTGCGACGCCCCGCCCGCCGCCCCCGGCGCCGCCTGACCGCGCGGCGCGGGACCCGGACCGCCCGCCCCGCCCGCCGCCGGCGGTGCGATCTCTTCGATGTCGACGCCGCCGTAGGCGTTGGCCGAGCGCAGGAGGTCCTTCTCGGCGAGCAGCCCCTCGATGTGCGGCGCGACCAGGGTGCGAGTCACGCCGTTGCCGGCGGAGTGCAGGCTGGCGGGCGCGGCGGCGTTGCCCTCGAGGTCGATGCGCCGCACCAGGTTGCCCTTCGGCGTCAGCATCACCGCCAGGTCGTCGCCCGCCCAGCTGACCTTGGTCGTGCCGGGGGCCACGCTCTCCGCCGTCTCGCCGGTGACATGGTAGAGGGCGCGCACGAAAGTGAGCGAGCTCTCGTCGTCCGAGAGCAGCCCGCTGATGCGGTCGGCCTCGAGCTTGGCGGTACCGCGATGCAGCTCGGCGCCGTCCTCGACCCGCAGCAGCCGGTGCTTGCGCTCGTAGATCGCCTTGTCGGCCTCGAGCTTGAGCGGCGGCTGGACCTCGGGGAAGGTCTCGAGGCGCATGCTGCCGATCATCGAGTAGACCTCGTCGGGCAGCCACGCCTGCAGCGTGTCGCAGCGCGCGAAGTACTTGCCGGCATAGAGGATCCGGGCGACGCCGGGAGTGATCAGCAGGTTGCCCTTCTCCTTGATCAGCAGCTCCTTGCTGTAGATCTCGAGCTTGGACGGACCCTTGATCGAGACGTCGCCCCAGAGCCGGCCCTCGTTGGTGGTGCGGTTGAGGCTCGCCTCGTCGCTCTCGGCGTCGAACTGCCGGCCCTCCTTGTCGAAGAGCGTCAGGCCGACGGTCTCGAGGTACACGGTGTCGTCCTTGTCCACCCGGACGCTGTTGCCGCGCACCCGGAAGACCGCCTTGTCGCCTTGCGAGAAGGTGTAGTCGAAGTCCTTGCCCACCAGCCTCGTCCCCTCCTCGAACGGCGGCGCGTCGCTGCGGGCGCGCCTGGGCCGCGGCGCGCCGGCGGCGCCGAACAGGTAGAGGGCGACGACCACGCCGACGGCGGCCAGCAGCGTCAACATCAGCACGACCCGGAAGCGGGTCACCGTGCGGCGGGTTCTCGGACGCGGCATGCGGGTCATTCTAAGGGTTTACGGATCGGACGGGCCGGAGCGGCCCGCAGCTGTCGCGTCAGACGCTCCGGCTGTCGACCAGCCGCAGCACCGGGCCGCCGTGCCAGCCGTCGATCTCGGGATGGGCGAGCACCTCGAAGCGCCCGGCCAGCGCGGCGGCCCGCGCCGCCCACCGCCATCCCAGCAGCTCCACCCGGGAACCGTCGTCGCCCTCGGCCTCTGCCGAGAGGTGCCCCTTGCCGAACAGCCGCGGCGGCCGCCGCAGCCGCAAGGGACCGGTGCGCAGCAGCGGCTGCGGGTTGCCCTGGCCGAACGGCTCCAGCCGCTGCAGCTCGCTCACCATCTCGCCGGAGACCGCCCGCGGCGGCAGCTCGAGATCGTAGAGGTGACGCTTCTCGAGCCAGCCGGGCTCCCAGGACGCCGCCGCCGACCGCTCCCACTCGCCGCGCAAGGAGTCCAGCAGCTCGCGGTCCAGCGACAGCCCGATCGCCTGGGCATGGCCGCCGAAGCGCCGCAGCCGCGGCTGCCAGCCGGCCAGGAAGGCGTGGAGCGCGACGTCGGGAACGCTGCGGCCGGAGCCGGTGGCGAGATCGCCCTCGACGCTCAACAGCACGGTGGGCCGGTGCAATTCCTTGGCGATGCGGCCGGCCGCGACGCCGACGACGCCCTTGTGCCAATCCGGGCTCCAGGCGACCAGGATCGGCGGCAGCGGCAGGCGCTCGAGCAGGCGCCGCCTGGCGTCCTCGACGACCTTCGTCTCCTCCGCCTGGCGCTCGCGGTTCCAGCCGTCCAGCTCGGCCGCCAGCTCCAACGCGCGGCCGGCGTCGCGGCTGAGCAGCAGGTCGAGCGCGCGGTTCGGGTCGTGCAGGCGCCCGGCGGCGTTGAGGCGCGGCCCCAGCCGGTAGCCGACGTCGGCGGCGGTGAACGGCGGCCGCATGCCGGCCTGCTGGATCAGGGCGCGCAGGCCGTGGGAGCGCGAGTCGGCGAGCGCCCGCAGGCCGAGGGCGGCGATGACGCGGTTCTCGCCGCGCAACGGCACCATGTCGGCGATGGTTCCCAGGCAGGCGATCCGCAGCAGCGGCAGCGGGTCGAGCGCGCGGCCGCAGCGCGCGGCCAGGGCGATGGCCAGCTTGAAGGCGAGGCCGGCGGCGGCGAGGTCCGGGAACGGGTACGAGCAGGAGCCCTGGCGCGGGTTGACCTGGACCGCGCCGGCCGGCAGCTCGCCGTGCGGCAGGTGATGGTCGGTGATCACGACGTCGAGCCCGGCGGCCAGCGCGGCGGTCACCGCCTCGCCGGCCGAGCTGCCGCAGTCGGCGGTGAGGATCAGCCGGCAGCCGAGCTCGCGCGCCCGCTCGACGTGCAGCGCCTGGAAGCCGTAGCCCTCGCGCAGGCGGTCGGGAAGGATGGGCTGCGCGGCGATGCGGCAGGCGCCCAGCACGGCGGCGAGCAGCGCCGTGGCGCTGATGCCGTCGACGTCGTAGTCGCCGACGATGGCCACCCGCTCCCCGCGGTCGCGCGCCGCCAGCAGGCGCAGCACGGCGGCCTCCATCCCGGCCAGCCGGAAGGGATCGTGGAGCTGATCCAGCGAGGGCGTGAGGAAGCTGCCGGCGCCGGCGCGGTCGGCGATGCCGCGGCGCGCCAGCAGCGCCGCCAGCCAGGACGGGAAGCCGCAGCTCTCGAGGTCGGCGGCGGCGGCGGGCACCGGCGCCGGCACCCACCTGGGGCCCTCAGGCGGCATGGCGGCGCCGGTGCTCGCCGCCAGGAGCCGGCCGGGCCGTCCGGGCGAGGCGGACCGGGCGGGCCGAGTCGCCGCCGGCGCAGCGCGATCGCATCGCCCCACCCGCGGTCAGCTCGTCCTCCGTCGTCGCGCGCTCAGCTCATCCTCCGTCGACGGCGCCGAGGGAGCGGAATCTCTGGTAGCGGCGCGCCAGCAGCTCGCCGGTGGTCAGGCGCTCGAGCTCGCCGAGCGCCTGGGCGATGGTCTCGCCGACGCGGCGGCAGGTGGTCTCGGGATCGGTGTGGGCGCCGCCGAGCGGCTCCGGGATGACCGCGTCGACGACGCCCAGGGCCTGCAGGTCCGGCGCGGTCAGGCGCATCGCCTCGGCGGCGTCGGCCTTGCGCTCCTGGTCCTTCCACAGGATCGCGGCGCAGCCCTCGGGCGAGATCACCGAGTAGGTCCCGTACTCGAGGACGAACACCCGGTCGCCGACGCCCAGGGCGAGGGCGCCGCCGCTGCCGCCCTCGCCGGTGATGGTGACCACGATCGGCACCTCGAGGTGCGCCATCTCCAGCAGATTGCGGGCGATCGCCTCGGCCTGGCCGCGCTCCTCGGCGTCGATGCCCGGGTAGGCGCCCGCGGTGTCGACGAAGGTGAGCACGGGACGCCCGAACTTCTCCGCCAGCTTCATGATGCGCAGCGCCTTGCGATAGCCCTCGGGGCGCGGCTGGCCGAAGTTGCGGTGGATCCGCTCGCGGGTGTCGCGCCCCTTCTCATGGCCGATGACGGCGACGCTGCGGCCGCCGAAGTTGGCGAAGCCGCTGACGATGGCCGCGTCGTCGCTGTAGGCGCGGTCGCCGTGCAGCTCCACCCAATCGCTCATCAGGTAGCCGACGTAGTCGAGGGTATAGGGGCGCTCGGGGTGCCGCGCCACCTGCACCTTCTGCCAGGGGGTGAGATTGGCGTAGACCTCGGCGGTGGTCTTCTTGAGCGTCGCGCGCAGGCGGTCGAGCTCCTTGTCCTGGCCGCTTCCCGAGGGAAAGCTCTCGAGCTCCTGGATGCGGCGGCGGAGCTGGACCAGGGGCTCCTCGAACGATTCAGACGTCTGCATAGGCCGCCAGGCACGCTAGCACAGTTGAACCTCACATCAGCTGTTGCGGGTCGACGTCGACGGTGAGGTCCCAGGGGGGGTTCTTCGGCAGCGCCTCGACCAGCAACCGGCGGAGGTCACGGAAGGACGCGGCGCGGGCGAGGAGCTGGAAGCGCCACTCGCCCCGCAGGCGCTCGAAGGGGGCGGGAGCGGGGCCGGTCAGGCGGACGCCGCGGCCCAGGGGATGCGCGACGAGGGCGTCCGCCAGCTCCTGGATGCCGGCCTGGGCGCGCTCGCGCTTGCGGTCGCGCACCAGGAGCTGGACCATGCGGGTGTAGGGCGGGTAATGGAAGACGCGGCGGAAGCGCATCTCCTCCGCGAGGAAGGCGGCGTCGTCGCCGGTGAGGGCGGCCTGGATGGCGTAGTGATCGGGATGGAAGGTCTGGATGACCACCCGGCCGGGCCGGTCGCCGCGCCCGGCGCGTCCCGCCACCTGGGTCAGCAGGTTGTAGGTGCGCTCGACGGCGCGGAAGTCCGGGAAGCTCAGGTAGGTGTCGGCGGTGAGCACCGCGGTGAGCGAGACCCGCGGGAAGTGATGTCCCTTCGACACCATCTGGGTGCCGATGAGCACGCGCGTGTCGCCGCGCTCGAAGCGCTCGAGCACCGCCGCCAGGCCGCCGGGGCGCCGCGTCGTGTCGCGGTCCAGGACGTCGACGGCGACGCCGGGGAAGATCTCGCGGAAGTCCTCCTCCACCCGTTCGGTGCCGGCGCCGATCGGCTCGAGCGCCGGCTCCAGGCAGACCGGGCAGACCTCGGGCGCGTTGATCGCCAGGCCGCAGTAGTGGCAGAGCAGGCGCCGGGCGCGGCGATGATAGGTGCGGGGCAGGCCGCAGTCGGGGCAGCGCATCGCCTCGCCGCAAGCCCGGCAGAGCAGCATCGGCGCATAGCCGCGGCGGTTGCGCAGCAGGATGACCTGCTCGTCCGCCGCGAGCGAGACCTCGATCTCGCGGCGCAGGCGCGTCGAGAAATGCACGTCGCCGGGCCGCCGCCGGACCCCTTCCTCCTGGCGCAGGTCGACCAGGATCCCCTCCGGCAGCGCGCCCTGCCCCACCCGCGCCGTCAGCTCGAGCGCGCCGAGCTTGCCGCGCTCGACGTTGTAGCGGCTCTCGAGGCTCGGCGTCGCCGACACCAGGAGCGTCGCGGCGCCGGCGCTGCGCCCGCGCACCAGGGCAAGGTCGCGGGCGTGGTAGCGCGGCGTGATCTCCTGCTTGTAAGCGGGGTCCTGCTCCTCGTCCACCACCAGCAGGCCGAGGTCGGCGACGGGCGCGAAGAGAGCCGAGCGCGGCCCCAGCACGACCATCGCCTCGCCGCGGCGCACCCGCTCCCACTCCTGGTTGCGCTCGCCCATGCCGAGCCCCGAGTGCAGGATCGCCAGCCGTTCGCCGAACCGCTCCAGCACCTCTCGGGCCAGGGCGGGCACCAGGGCGATCTCGGGCACCAGCAGGATGGCGGAGCGCCCATGGGCCAGGGCCGCGGCCGCGGCCCGCAGGTAGACCTCGGTCTTGCCCGATCCGGTCATGCCGTGCAGCAGGAACGGCGTGAAGCGGCGGCTGGCGATCGCGTCGACCACCGCGGCGACGGCGCTCTCCTGGTCCGGGCGCAGCCGGAACGGGGGGTCGGCGGGAGCGAGGGGCCCACCCAGCGCCGGGGACGATCCGAGCGCGGCCGACCCGCGAGCAAGAGAAGGTCCGGGCGTGGCGGGCGATCCAAGCCCGGCGGCGCGCGACGGCAGGCGGTGGCGGTCGAGGGAGAGCCTCTCCACCTGGGTGAACCGGCGCAGCACGCCGCGCGAGACCAGCCGCGCGACGACGCTGGCGCCGCAGCCGGCCGCCGCCATCACCTCGGCGGCGGTCGCCGGGCGGCCCACATCGGCCAGGTAGTCGACCACCGCCAGGCCCTGGGCCGAGCGGCCGGCCGCGGCGAGCCGGGCGGCGCGGTCGCCGGCCGCCGCCGCCAGCGCCGGCGCCAGCTCGACCGCCTGCACGTAGCGCGGCGACCGTCCCTGGGAGGCGCGGGTGTCCTCGCCGGCGATGCGGCCGGCGGCCTCGAGCCCGGCGAGCACCGGATCGAGATCGGGCAGGCCGAGGCGCGCCTGCAGGTCGGAGACCGTGATCCGGCCGCCCTCGCGCAGCGCCTCGATCACCTGCGACTCGAGCTCATCCCGCGCCGGCGCCAGCGCGCCGCCGTCGGTGAGCCAGACGCGGCGGTCGCCCCAGGGCTCGAGGTCGGCCGGCAGCATCGAGCGCAGCACCTCGCCGAGGGGAGCCAGGTAGTACTCGGCGGTGAAGCGCGCCAGCGCCAGCAGGTCGGCTCCCAGCACCGGCTCGCGGTCGAGCACGGCGTCGAGCCAGCGCACCGCGATGCCCGGCGGCGGCTCGTCCCGCCTGCCGACGACGATGCCGATCAGGCGCCGCTTGCCGATGCGTACCCGCGCCCGCACGCCCGGCACGGCGATGCCCTGCCAACCCGGCGGCACGGCGTAGAGCAAGGGATCCGGCAGCGGCACCGGCAGCGCGACCTCGGCGTAGAAGGCCGCGGCCCCCGCCGGGGCGAAGCCCGCCTCCTCGGTGCCGGCCGCGCGGACGGGGAGCGTGGCGGTCGCCGCGGGGTCCTCCTCCTGGCCGTTACGCGCGCTCACGTGGTCCTGCCCTCATGCCCTCATGAATCATGACGGATTTTCTCTGCCCGCCGACGCGACGACCTTGGGAACGTCGCGGTCGGGCGCCGGCCGGTGGGCTTCGAGCTTCGGCTTCGGGCTGCGAGCTTCGGGCTGGCGGCAGGCGGAATCTCAGGCGGGCGGGCGGGCGGCGCCCCGCGCGCGGCAGGCGTCGGAGCAGAAGACCTCGCCGGCGCTTCCCGGCAGGATGCGCGCGCTCGGGACGTGCACCCCGCAGGCGCTGCATCGCACCAGGGTCAGGAGCGGCTGCTCCGGCGCCGTGCCGGCGGGCCGCGTCCCCGGCGACGGGGGCGCCTGGCGGCGAGGATCGGCCGCCGCGCTCGCCGACCGCCAACCCCGGATCAGCTGGCTCCACACCAGCCAGACGAGGAAGGTCAGGAGCGCGAAGTCGAGCAGCCGGATGAGCGCCACGCGGCCGGCCTTCCTTCCTCGTGGGCGGCTGCCGTCATCGGCCGCCGCCGGTGCCGCTCGCGCCGCCGGCGGCGCCCGCGGTCCCCGCGGAACGTAGGCGCTGCAGGGCGGCCCTCAGCTGCTCCACCTCGGGCTGACCCGGCGCCAGCGCCTGCAGCTTGCCGAAGGCCTGGTCCGCAGCGGCGGTCTGCTTGAGATCGAACGCCAGCACCACCACCTCGGCGAAACGCGACTTCCAGTGCGCCGGCGCCAGCTCCTCGGCGTGGCGGAACTGCGCCAGCGCGTTGTCGAACTGGTGCAGCTGCCGGTAGCAGGTCCCGAGATCGGTCAGCACGTCCGGGTTCGGACCGCGCAGCCCGAGGTACTGGGTGTACAGATCCCGGGCACGGGCCCAACTGCTGATGTCGAAGTTGAGGTTGGCGAGCTTCAGCACCGCGTCGGCGTCCTTGGGATGGCTCGCCACGTAATCGCGCAGCTGCTGCACGGCGGCCATGGCCGGCGGGGGCGAGCCCCCGGGCGCGGCACCGCCCCCCGTGGCGCCCGCCGCGCCGCCGTCCGAGCCGGCCGGAGAGCCGCCGCCGGCCGCCGCGGCGTCGTCGGCTGGGGCGCCAGGGGCGCCGAGAGCGCCGCCGCCGCTCTCGGCGTCCGGGGCAGCCGCGGACGTCACCACCGCTCCCTCGCCAGGCAGGCGGCGGAGCGGCTGGTGGGCCACCATGACGTCATGCAGCACGTAGCCGACGATGAACCCGACCAGCAGGCCCATGACGACCGAGATCGCGTTGTCCTTGTTCACGGGAATCGGGGTCCGCTCCTCGCCGTCGCCTGGATGCCGGCACGCCGGGGCCTCCGGAGCCTCGACGACGCCGGGGCCGCGAGATCGGGAGCCGCGGCGCCGGAGCGGCCCCCTCCCCCTCGTTCAGGGGCGAGACCGCGCCGGCGCACCGGCGGCGAATCTAACTGGCTGCCTTGGTGGTCCGCTGCCGCTTCTCCAGGCTGGACGTGAGGGCCTGCTCGACCAGGTCCTCGGCCTCCCGTTCCGAGATGCTCTTGACGTGCGCCACCTCGCTGACGATGAAGTACTTGGCGCGCTCGTACATCTTCTTCTCGCGGAACGACAGGCTCTTGCGCTGGCTGACCAGGCGGAGGTTCTTCAGCACCTCCGCGACCTCCGTCAGACGGCCGGTCTTCATCTTGTCCAGGTTCTGCTTGTAGCGCCCCTTCCAATCCTTGTAGGTGTCGATGTTGCCGTCCTCGAGGATGTCGAAGAGCGCCCGGACGTCGCGGGTGTGGCAAAGCGGCCGCAGCCCCACGAGGTCGAGGTTCGCCTTGGGCACCATGACCTTCGAGTTGTTCGACAGCAGGCGAAGATGAAAATAAAGCTGCTCCACCCCATCCATGTGGCCCGCCTCGATCTTCTCGACCAAGGTGACGCCGTGGTTGGGGTAAACCACCTTCTGACCGATCCTAAATGTCACGCCTGTGCCCCCTTGCATGAGGATGAAAGCCGGAGCTGTGGTAGCAAGTCACTGAGGGACCAACGCTTACGAGTGTAAGTTATACACCATCCGGGCCCCTTCGTCAACCTCGCCCCGCTCTCGGCGGCCTGCCCGCGCCATCCCCCATCCCGGGCGCGGCCGCTCCATCCCAGCCATTTTACCGCAGCCTGGCGTCGACTGCCGCCTGTCTTACGCCTGGCGCCAGGGCGCCAGGGACGCCAGGACGCCGTCGCGGCATACGGAGAGCGCTGCTATGCGCGAGAGGTTGATTCTCCTCGAAGCTAGCGTTCGCGGAGACCTGGAGGTGAGCGTCTGGGGCTCGGCCATCCAGGCATGCCGGTGGATGCTTACTGGCTGGGAACCACCGTAGGGGGAAAGCGGTCTAAGCCTTGTGACTCGAGACCCGCCCGACGCCACCGGCGAGCCACATGGCGCCGTCTCGCTCTTGCAAGGAGCTGCCCATGTCTGCAGGTCCGTGTCGCTCCGTGACCGTGACCCCGGCACTCCACGGGGCTGCAGCGACCCTGGTGGCTCTGATCCTTTCGGCGGTGGCCGGGATCGCCGCCCTGGCAGGGTTCGCTCCTGCCACGCTCTCGCAGCAGCCATCGGCTCCGGCCGCCGTGCCCTCGGGAAGCTCTACGCCTATGGCAGCCATCTCGGATGCGGAGCTCGAGCATGCGCGAGTCCAGATGACCCGCACGATGTGCTATGGCCCCTGTCCCGTTTATGAGGTCACCATCTCGGGAAAAGGCGAGGTCTCTTGCAACGGGACCTACTTCGTCAAGATGACAGGCTCCCAGCATGCCACGATCGATCGCGAGAAAGTGCGCCAACTGCTCACAGCCTTCGACCAGGCGAAGTTCTTCGAGCTGCCCGGAGGCAAGTGTCCCTGCGCGACCTACACCGACATGCCCTCCGCCATCATCACCCTCACCTGGCGTGGGCGCACCCGCACCCTCGAGCACTACCACGGCTGCCCATGTGCGCCCGCCGCGCTCTTCGACCTCGAGGCTCGGATCGACCGTGCGGCAGATACCGACCTCTGGGTCGGGAACCGCGGCGGACCGTTGGCCTCGAGCGGTCCCCATCCACCGCGCTAGCGGTCCCGACTTATCGCGGGCAAGTGAGAAGCGTGGCCCGCTCGTGCCACCGGCATGGGACGGAGGCAGCTGCGACGACCGGCGGGCGTCGACTGCCGAGGCCTCCATTGCCACCAGGCTGCCACTGCACTGAGGTTGACGCGCATGGACGGCGTACCTCTTGATCATCGCGAGCGTCTTGTGCCCAAGGGCGTCCGCCAGCTCGGCGAGCGTGGCGTGGCTCCCCTCCTTCGAGTGACCCAAATGACCCACGCCAGGCAAGACTTCCGCTGCGATGGAGCGGCTAACTGCTTGATTTAATTTGGTGCCGAAGGCGGGAGTCGAACCCGCACGCCGTTGCCGGCGGAGGATTTTGAGTCCTCTGCGTCTGCCATTCCGCCACTTCGGCAGCTGGGCTGGCAAGGAGAGATCCTAGGGGGCTCGCCGGGGGGAGTCAACCGAGTCAGAACAGTCAGAACGTCTCCCCCTTGACTTGGTTCGCGGCCCGGTGTATGGTTGTGCTCGCTTAGGTGCCAACGGTTGGCTCCCCAGCTATAAGCCAGAGAACTACGCATAGGGCCTGGTCACAACCGGGTCCTTGTGTTTTTTGGCGAGAGAAAGAGAGAAAAGAAGAATGCGTAACACGGGAAGAGTAAAGTGGTTCAACGACGCCAAGGGTTTTGGGTTCATCACGCCGGAGGACGGCAGCAAGGACTGCTTCGTCCACCACTCGGCGATTCAGGGCGACGGCTTCAAGAGCCTCGCCGAGGGTGAGCGCGTCGAGTTCGACGTCGTGCAGGGCGCCAAGGGCGCCGCGGCCGCGAACGTCACCAAGATTGCCTGATCGTATCGTCCCCCCACCGCTCGTCGAATCCACTCCTCCAATCGATCCCCCGCCGCCGGCTCTGGCCGGTGGGCGGGTTTGAGACGGGCCACCCTCGCGGGTGGCCCTTTTTCGTTGCCGGACACACGTCCGCGGGCCGGGCGGCAGGCCAGGCGGCGGGCAGGCGGGCGCGCGCCGCGCCTCAGCAGGTGCAGCTGCCGAACTGGGTGTAGCCGGGACAGCCGTAGAAGCAGCTGTGGCCGTCCACCGAGCAGCCCTTGCTGGCTCCGCCGAAGGCGGCGCCGAGCTGCCGCCCCTCGAGCTGGCGCAGCGACTCGCGGTGCAGGCTGAGCTTCCGCGGTTGGTTCTTCTTCATGCGGTCCTCCTTGTCGGGGTCCGGCCGCATCGCCGCGGCCGCCCCCTACTCGCACGGTGCGGCCATCGCGCCGCCCCGTGACAGCGGACGCGGACCGCAGGGCGAGCAACGGTGGCGGCGGCGCGTGCTGGCATAATCGCCGCTCCATGAGCTTCCTGGTCTACCTGGGCGGCGGAGCCCTGCTCGGCGCGCTGATGCGCTGGTGGCGGCCGCACCCGGGTTGGCGCTGGATCGCCGCCTACTGGCTCGCGGCCGGCGCCTGCTTCGCGGCGCCGCTGCTCACCTCGAGGCTGCAGGCGGCGACCGACATCGCCTACCAGTGGCGGCCGTGGCGGGAGATGGTGGAGGCGCCGCCGGTGCCGGCCAACGGCCTGCTCGGCGACGTCCCGCTGCAGATCATCCCGTTCCGCGCCCTGGTGCGGGACCGCCTGCTGCGCGGCGAGGCGCCGCTGTGGGCCGGCGAGATGGGCACCGGCGAGCCGCTGCTAGGCAATGCCCAGTCGGCGCCGTTCTCGCCCCTCGGGCTGCTGGCGCTGCCACTGCCGGCGGTGCGCGCGCTGCCGGTCATGGCGGCGCTCAAGCTTTTCGTGTCGCTGCTGCTGACCGACGCGCTGCTCGCGGCGATCGGCGCCGGGCGTGCCGGCGCCTGCTTCGCGGCCATCGCCTTCGCGTTCTCGGTGTACTCGATCTGCTGGGCCCTCTACCCGCTCGGCATGGCGGCGGCCTGGCTGCCGGGGGTCGTGCTCGGCCTGGTGCTGCTGCGCCGCGGCGAGCGCGGCGGCCTCGCCGGGCTGACCGCCTGCGCCAGCGGTATGGCTCTCTCCGGCCACCCCGAGACGCTCGCTCACGCCGCGCTGGCGGCCGGCGTCGTGGCGGCGGCCCTGCTGCTCGGCCGGGCCCGCGGCGGCTCGCTGCCGGGCGGCGGCTCGTCGCGCTGGCGCTATGCCGGCGGGCTGGCGGCCGCGGCGGCGATGAGCGCCGGCCTGGCGGCGCCGGCGCTGCTGCCGTTCGTCGAGGCGCTCCCGGACACGGTGCGCGCGCAGCTCGTCGCGCGGTCGGCGCGCGGCATCCAGCCGCCACCCTTCACGCCCGCGATCCTGAACCTGGCCATCGATCCGCTGGCGGACGGCAGCCCCCGCGGCGGCTGGACCGGTCCGTCGAACTTCAACGAGCTGTGCAGCGGCTACGCCGGGCTGCTCGCCGTGGCCCTCGCCGCCGCCGCGGCCCTCGCCTTCGGCGGGCGGGTGCTGGCGATCCTCGCCGGCGGCGCGGCGGCGCTGGCCGCGGCCCTCGCCATCCCGCCGTTCCTGGACCTGGTCCGGGCCCTGCCGCTGCTCGACCACGCCGTCAACGGCCGGCTGCGCCTGGTCTGGGTGCTGGCGGTGGCGGTCGCCGCCGGCCTGGGGCTCGAGCGTCTTGCCGCGCGGCCCGCGGGGCGCTGGATCGCGGGAGCCGCCGCGGCCGCCGCTGCTCTCGGGCTCGCCTGCGAGAGCTCGCCGCGGCTGCCCTGGGAGCGGGCATGGTGGGTGGTGGCCGCAAGCGGCGCGGCGCTGACCGCCGCGGCGTTCTGGTGGACGGCGGTGCGGGCGGCGACGCGCGCCGCGCCAAGCCCGGAACCACACCTCTTCATAGGCTCCGAGCCAGGTCCCGCGCCAAGTCCGGAGGCGGGGCGCGCGCCAGGCCGCGAGGCCGCGCGCTCGGACGCGGCCCGCTGGCTGCCCTGGCTGGCGACGGCGTGCCTGGCGCTCGACCTGGGGCTGCTCGGCGGCCGCCTGCTGCCCGTCCTGCCGGCCGCCTTCGACCTGGCCCCGCCGCCGGCGGTGGCGGCGATGACCGCGGAGATGCGGGCCGGCGCCGGCGCGGGCGAAGCCTTCCGGGTAGCCGCGGAGGGCGATGCGCTGCGGCCCAACCTGGCCGCGCTGTACGGGCTGTGGGACCCGCGCTCCGACGATCCGATGCAACCGGCGCGCGCCACGCTGGTGGTCGGCAGGGTGCTCCGCGAGCGCTACCGCATCGGGCAGCCGCTGCTGCTGCGCCAGCGGCCCTACCCCGTGCCCTTCCTCGGCTACCTGGGCGTGCGCTGCATGTTGACCCGCCACCTCACGGAGCTCTTCCCGCCCTGGGAGGAGGCGTGGGACGGCCAGGGCGGCAAGCTCTGGCGCAACCCCGAGGCGCTGCCGCTGTTCTTCATGCCCGCCGCCTGGCGCCCCGCGCGCGACCCCGGCGACGCCCTCCTCGCCACCGTCGCGAACCAGGACTTCGCCGCCTCCGCGGTGGCCGAGCTCGGCGAGGTCCTCGGCCCCGGCGTCGGCCCCACCGTCGTCGGCCCGATCGGCGTCGGTCCCACCGCCGTCGGCCCGATCGGTGGCGGTCCCGGCGGCAGCGGCTCCATGGCCGGCGGCCGGCAGATCGGCGGCCCCGAGCCGATCGGTCCGCCCGGCCGCGCGGCCGTCCAGGCGGCGCCCCCGGCGGACGTCCGGCGGCAAGCGGGCCGGGTGCGGCTCCGCCGTCTCCACGCCAACGGCTTCGAGCTCGACGCCGGCGGCGCGACCGGCGGCCTGGTGGTGTCGAGCGTCACCTTCTGCCGCGGCTGGCGCCTCACGCTCGACGGCAGGCCGGCCGCGCTGCTGCGCGTCAACGGCGGCTTCCTGGGCTTCCTGGTCCCGGCCGGATGGCATCGCGCCGCGCTCGAGTACCGGCCCGCCGGCTGGGTGTGGGGCCTGTGCCTGTGCGCGCTGACGGTCGCCGCGGCCCTCGCCGCCCTCGCGTGGCGCGCCTTCCCCTTCTCCTTCCCCGTCCATCACCGCGGGAAGTGAGGACTGGAACGGTGATACAGTCGTGCGCCGCCCGCCCGGGTCCCCGGACGGCCGCACCGCCCGGCGGCTTCTCGCGTGCCGCCCGCGCGGCGTTAGCAACCCCTCCCGTCCGCCGGGAGCTCTCGATCAGGTGGTGTCTCGTCCATGAACAAACGTCTGCTCGGCGCCGCCGTCCTCGGTATCTCCCTGCTCGCCGCCCTGGCGGCGGCCGAGGTGGGGCTGCGGCTGATCTCCAAGTACTGGCTGACCGTCTACGACGTCGAGATGTGGCGCTACGCCCGCCAGATCAAGACGCTCTCGAGCTACCCCGGCGTGGTCGAGGAGCAGCGCCCGAACGCCAGCGCCTTCCTGATGGGCGCCAAGGTGCGCACCGAGGAGCACGGCTTTCGCCTGCCCGATCCGGCCACCCAGGCGCGGCGCCGCCCGGGCAACCGGCTGGCCGTGGCGCTCGGCGACTCGCTGACCTTCGGTTGGGGCGTGCCCGAGGGGCAGACCTTTCCCGACCAGCTCGAGCGGCTGCTGTCCGCGCGCTGCCCCGCCGCGGGCGGTCGCGCGGTCACCGTCGCCAATGCCGGCATCGGCAACTGCAACACCTCGATGGAGGTGCAGCGCTACAAGCTGCGCATCCGCCCCTCCATGCACCCGGACTGGGTGATCCTCGGCTTCTCGTTCAACGACGCCGAGCCCGACGCGGTGCCGGACACCAACCCGCTCTACTGGCACTCGGCGCTGCTCTCCCTGGCCGCCGCCCGGATGCAGAAGCAGACCGATCCCAAGCTGGCGAACTACAACTCCTACTACGTCGGCCTGTTCCGCGAGGGCAAGGCGGGGTGGGACCGCACCAAGGCGGCGATGCGCGAGCTCGGCGCCATGCTGCGCGCCGACCGCGTCGCCGCCACGCTGTTCCTGATGCCGGAGCTGCACGACCCGCACGACCCCGGCATCGCCGAGGCGTTCTCGCGCGTCGCCGCCGTCGGCCGCGAGGCGGGCTTCGAGGTCATCGATCCCGCCCCCGACTTCCCGCCCGGCTCCGGCGAGCGCTACTGGGTGAGCCACGAGGACGCCCACCCGAACGCCGCGGCGCAGGCCATCTACGCCCGCGCGCTGGCGCGCTCGCGCTACGCCTGCCTCCCCTGACGAGGGTGGCGGCGCGGCCCTGACGCCGATGGCGAAGAAGCTCGCCCTGATGCTGGCCGGCGTGCTGGTGGCGCTGGTCGCCGCCGAGCTGCTGGTGCGCGCGGTGGGTGCGGCGCCGAAGGTCTATGCCATCCGCAAGGGCCGCTTCCAGCTGTCGCACAACTCGAAGATCGGCTATGAGCCGGTGCCGCTGGTCTACACCGGCCGCGAGCTCAGCTTCTACGACTACCTGGGGGCGAGCAACAGCCTCGGCTTCCGCGACCGCGAGCACGCCGTCGCCAAGCCGGCGGGCGTCTACCGCATCGTCGTGCTCGGCGACAGCATCGCGGCGGGCCTGCACGTCGAGCGCAACGAGGACGTCTTCCCGCCCATCCTCGAGCGGCTGCTCGTCCAGGGCGGCCTGCGCGCCGAGGTGATCAACCTCGCGGTCTCCGGCTACAACACGCAGCAGGAGGTCGAGATGCTGCGCGAGAAGGGGCTGCAGTATCACCCCGACCTGGTGGTCGTCGCCTACACGATGAGCTCGCGCGAACACCTCGACGGCGACATCCTGAAGACCCTGCTCGAGGCCGAGGAAAGGCAGGGCGGCGTCAGCAGCGCGCGCGTCAGCTCCTGGCTGGTCAAGAGCGCGCTCTACCGCTTCGTGCGCTTCCGGGTGCTGGCGGCGAAGCGGCCGGCGGCGGCAACCGCGGCGAAGCGGCCGGTGGCGGCAGCACCGGAGGCGCCCGTGGCGGCGACGGCCGGCGGCGGCGATGCCGCCGGCACCGGCCCCGCCGCAGGCACCAGCCCCGCCTCCCCCGCCGCCGCCACCTCCGCCGCCGACTCCCCCGCCCAGCATTATCTCGACCTGGTCTCGGCCGACACCGTGACGCAGTACTTCGGGGTGCTGCGGGATCTCGCCCGCCGGCACCGCTTCCAGGTGCTGATCGCGGTCTTCCCACGCTTCGTGCGGACCTTCGGCTATTACAAGTTCGGCCGTGAGCACCAGTTCGTGGCCGACCTGGCGAAGGCGAACGGCTTCGCGCTGGTGGACCTGCTGGTCCCGTTCAGCGACTGCCGCCAAGCCTCGGCGGAGCCGATCAGCAGCGACAACTTCCACCCCTCCCCCTACGGTCACCGCTGCGCCGCCGCGGCCATCGCCCGGGCGGTGATGGCACTGCCGCCGCGCCCGCCGAGCGGCTGATCCGGCCGCGGCGCCTCGCCCGCCCGGGCAGAGCGGCCGGATCGGGTCGCACCGCCGTCCCGGGCCGCAGCCCCTCCGCGGTCCCATGCTTGACTCAGTCAAATAAACAGGTGACACTGTCATCGATCTCCGCATCCCGCCGCCGGGCAGACCGGCAACGAGACCGACGATGACCCTGACCGCCGTCACCGAGACCGACCTCGACCGGCAGATCGAGAGCGTGCGGCGCTTCAACCGCTTCTACACCCGGCAGATCGGCGTGCTGGACGAGGGCCTGCTCGCGAGCCCCTACTCGCTCACCGAGGTGCGGGTGCTCTACGAGCTGGCGCACCGCGACCAGCCGACCGCGAGCGAGGTCGCCAGGGAGCTGGGGCTGGACGCGGGTTATCTCAGCCGCATCCTGCGCGGCTTCCAGCGGCGCGGCCTGGCCGACAGCACGCCTTCCGAGGCCGACGGGCGGCAGAACCTGCTGCGCCTCACCGCCCAGGGCCGCGAGACCTTCGACACGCTCGACTCCCGCGCCCGCGCGGCCATCGGCGCGATGCTCGGCCGGCTGCCGGCGCCGGACCAGCGCCGCCTGGTCGCGGCGATGCAGGCCGTCGAGGCCGTGCTGGCTGCCGAGCCCGACTCGAGCGAGCCCTACCTCCTGCGGCCGCACCGGGCCGGCGACATGGGCTGGATCGTCCACCGCCACGGCGTCCTCTACGCCCAGGAGTACGGGTTCGACGAGCGTTTCGAGGCTCTGGTCGCCGAGATCGTCGCCAAGTTCATCCGCGAATACGACCCCGAGCACGAGCGCTGCTGGATCGCCGAGCGCGACGGCGAGATCGTCGGCTCCGTCTGCCTGGTCAAGGAGTCCAAGCAGCTGGCGAGGCTCCGCCTCCTGCTGGTCGAGCCGAAGGCGCGCGGCCTCGGCGTCGGCCGCCGCCTGGTCGGCGAGTGCATCCGCTTCGCGCGGCGCACCGGCTACGACAAGCTCACGCTCTCCACCGACGCCGAGCTGCACGCCGCCCGCCACCTCTACGAGGACGCCGGCTTCCGCCTGGTCCACGAGGAACGGCACCGCAGCTGGGGACCGGAATCGATCTTCCAGACCTGGGAGCTCGAGCTCTAAGTCTAAGCGCCCCCGGTGGGACGGACCTTCCTCCGGTCGACCTTTGGGCGAGGCGCCGCAGCTCGCGGCCCGTTTCTTCGGCAGGTCGCCCAAAGGGAGGCCGGCGGAAGGTCCGCCCCGCCCCGCGCGCGGCCGCCCTACCCCAGCACGATCCGGATCTGGTGGAGGCCGTCCTTGACCAGGGGGACGTCGGCGACGCCGTTCGGGGCGACGGGCAGGTCGGCGCCGTCGAGCTCGGCGCGGGAGACGCCGCGGGTGGCGCCGTGGGGGTTCTCGACGTTCACGGTGTAGTGCGCGGAGTGATAGCGGAAGGTGATCTCGTACCCCGGCCAGGCGCGGGGGATGGCTGGATCGATCGACAGGGTGGTGCCGCGGAGGCGGATGCCAAGAATCCATTGGACGCCGGCGCGGTACATCCAGCCGGCCGAACCCGTGTACCAGGTCCAGCCGCCGCGGCCGATGTGGTTGGCCTCGGCGTAGATGTCGGCGGCGGCGACGTACGGCTCGACCTTGTAGCGCTGGATGCCGGCGCGGGTGCTGGCGTGGTTGATCGGATTGAGGACCGAGAACAGCCAGCCGGCCTTGTCCCCCTCCCCCAGCGCCGCGAAGGCCAGGACGCACCAGATCGCCGCGTGCGTGTACTGCCCGCCGTTCTCGCGCACGCCGGGCAGGTAGCCCTTGATGTAGCCGGGGTCGAGCGAGGAGCGGTCGAAGGGCGGCGTGAACAGCAGCACCAGGCCGTCTCCCGGGCGCACCAGGTACTCCTGCACCGCCGCCATGGCGCGCGCCGCGCGCTGCTTGTCGGCGGCGCCCGAGAGCACCGCCCAGGACTGCGCGATCGAATCGATGCGGCACTCGGCGTTGCTCGCCGATCCCAGCGGCGTGCCGTCGTCGAAGTAGCCGCGGCGGTACCAGTCGCCGTCCCAACCGTGCTCCTCGAGCGCGGTCTTGAGCGCCGCGACGTGCCGGCGCCACCGCTCGGCGCGCTCGCCTTCGCCGCGCTCGTCGGCGATCCGCGCGAACTCCCACAGCAGGCTGTGCAGGAACCACCCGAGCCAGACGCTCTCGCCCTTGCCTCCGCGGCCGACCCGGTTCATGCCGTCGTTCCAGTCGCCGGTGCCGATCAGCGGCAGGCCGTGGCTGCCGACCGCCAGGCGCAGGTCGAGGGCGCGGGCGCAGTGCTCGAAGAGCGTGCCGCGCTGACGCGAGTCGGTCGGTGCGTAATACGAATCGTCGCTGCCCTCCGGCACCGGCGGCCCCTCGACGAAGGGCACCTCCTCGTCGAGCAGCTCGCGCTCGCCGGTGACCTCGACGTAGTGCAGCGCGACGTAGGGCAGCCACAGCAGGTCGTCGCTGATGTGGGTGCGCACGCCGCGGCCCGACGGCGGATGCCACCAGTGCTGGACGTCGCCCTCGACGAACTGCCGGCCGGCGCAGCGCAGGATGTGCTCGCGGGCGATGTCGCGCCGCGCGGCGGTGAGTGCCATCACGTCCTGCAGCTGGTCGCGGAAGCCGTAGGCGCCGCCGGCCTGGTAGAAGGCCGAGCGCGCCCAGAAGCGGCAGGAGAGGGTCTGGTAGATCAGCCAGCGGTTGAGCAGCAGGTCCATCGAGCGGTCCGGGGTCTTGACCTGCAGCGCGCCGGCGACGTCGTCCCAGCTACGCTTCACCTCCGCCAGCGCGGCGTCGAGGTCGGCCGCGCGCCAGCGCCGCACGAGATCGCGTGCCGCCTCGACCCCCGCGCCCTGCCCGAGCAGGAAGAGGACCTCGACGCGGCCGCGCGGCGGCAGCTCGACCGCCGCCTGCAACGCGCAGCACGGGTCGAGGGCGGCGCCCACCCGGCCTGAAAGGCGGCGGTCCGGCTCGAGCGCCGCCGGGCGGTCGGGGGCGCCGTTGCGGCCGAGGAACTCGGAGCGGTCGCCGGTCCAGGCGGTCTGCCGCCCGCCGAGGTCGGCGAAGGCGACCTGGCCGGCCAGCTCCTCGTTCCAGGCGTTGCGGGCCAGCATCGCCCCGGTCGCGGCGTCGATCTCGGTGACGACGTGGGGCGCCGCGGCGCCGCGCGAGTTGCCGAGGACCCACTCGGCGTAGGCGGTCACCGCGAGGCGGCGCGGGCGGTCCTCGCGGTTGACGATGGTCAGCCGGGAGATCTTGACCGGGTCGGCGAGCGGCACGAACTGCAGCAGCTCGAGCGTGACGCCGTGCGAGACGTGCTCGAAGCGGCTGTAGCCCTGCCCATGGCGGGCGACGTACGCGTACGCCTCCTCGCGGATCGGCAGCACCGTCGGCCCCCAGAGCAGCCCGCTCTCCTCGTCGCGGACGTAGAGGCTCTCGCCGGGCGGGTCGCCGACCGGGTCGTTCGACCAGGGGGTGAGCTGGTTCTCGCGGCTGTTGACCGCCCAGGTGTAGCCGGCGCCCGACTCCGAGACCTGGAAGCCGAAGCCGGGGTTCGCGATGACGTTGATCCAGGGCGCCGGCGTCCACTGCCCCTCGCCCAGCACGGCGACGTACTCGCGGCCGTCGGCGTCGAAGCCGCCCAGGCCGTTCCAGAGCTCGAGCTCGAGGCGGGGCGGCGCCGTCTCCTCGGGCGGCGCCGCCACGGGACGGCTCGCCCGCGGCGCCCGCCGCTCCTCGCTGCGGTCGCGTCGCACGACCTGCTCCGAGAGCGTGCCGTTGCGGGCATGGAGCGCGACCCGCGCCGCGGCGAGCAGGGCGCTCCGGGTCTCCGGCGCCGACTGCTCGGCGCGCAGGATGACGGCGTTGCCGTGCGGCTCGGAGCCGTCGTCGCCGTGGCCCGCCTGGGCGGTGCGCACCATCGCCTCGAGCGCCTCTTGCAGGTCCTGGCCGTAGGCGGGCGCCTTCTCGTTGAGGATCACCAGGTCGAAGACCAGGCGCTTGCCGCGCAGGTACTCCTGGGCCTTGAGCAGCTGGCGGACGATCCCGGCCTCGTCCGCGTCGTCGATGAGCACCAGCACGATCGGCAGGTCGCCGGAGATGCCGTGCCCCCAGAGCGCCGACGGCCCGCGCGTGTTGCGCTGCAGCACCTCCGGGCCGGGCCGCAGCGACGGGTCCGAGAACAGGATGCGGTTGGCGAGGCGCTGGAACAGGTTGGCCTCGTCGGCCGGGATGCCGAGGTGCCGCAGCCGCACCTGCGCCTGCGTCCACGCCATGGTCGCCGCGCGCTCCAGCGCCCCCGCGTCGCGGTAGCGGTCGGCGAGCGACAGGGCCGCCTCGCGCGACGGCGCCACCAGGGTGGTGAAGGTGACGCGGGCGGTGGTGCCGGGCAGCAGCCGGACGCGATGCCGCAGGCTGAAGATGGGATCGAGCACCGCGCCGGCGGTGTTGGACAGCGGCAGGCCGTCGACGACGGACATCGGCGTGCGCACGCCGCGCCCGCGGCCGAGGAAGCGCAGGCGGTCGGTCTCGAACTGGACGGCGCCGACCGTCTCGCCGTGAACGGCGATGACGTGGGCTGCCCAGGGGCGCGGGTCGCCCTCCGCCCGCGGCCGCCGCGAGGCGAGCAGGGCGTCCAGGTTGGCCGCGTGCTCGGTCTCGACGAAGAGGTTGCCGAAGGCCGGGTGGGCGAGGTCGGCGGCGGGCGGCGCCAGCACCACCTCGGCATACGAGGTGACCTCGATCTCGCGCGGCCGCAGGCCGTGATTGGTCAACGACACCCGGCGCACCTCGGCGTCGTCCTCCGGCGACACCACGACCTCGAGGCGGCTGGCGACGGTGCCGTCGCGGCGCACGATCTCCACGCGGTCCTCGGAGAACAGCACCTCGTAGCTGTCGGGCTCGGCGCCGCTCGCCTGGTAGCCGGCCGACCAGACGTCGCCGCTCTGCATGTCGCGGTAGAAGATGAAGCTCCCCCAGCAGTCGCGGGTGACGTCCTCGCGGAAGCGCGTGACCGCGAGGTCGAGCACGCGGCTGTAGCCCGCTCCCGCCGCCGTCAGCATCACCGCGTAGCGGCCGTTGCTGAGCAGGTGGGTGCGCGGCACCGGGTCGTGCGGCGAGCGATAGCGGCGCACCGTCGGCAGCGCCAGGGCGCCGACCTGCGCGGCCGCCGCCACCTCCTCGGCGCGCGGCCGCGCCACCGCCACGTCGCGCGGCGTCCGCTCCTGCAGCAGCAGCTCGGTGGCCTGGACGATCGGCGCGGCATGGAAGCGCGCCGGCATGGCGCCGTCGCGGCGGACGTCCAGGGTGTTGGCGAGGGCGACCAGCGACATCCCCTGGTGATGCGCCATGTAGGCCTGGACCACCGCGAGCTGCTGCCCTTCCGGCAGCCGGCTGGCGGTGTAGTCGACGGCCTCGTAGAAGCCGTAGCGGCCGGCGGCCCCGGCGCGCTCGAGGCGGGTGAAGTTGCGGCTGGCCGCCAGCGGCTCGAACATCGCCGCCAGCGCCGTGGCGTACGGCGCGACCACCAAGTCCTCGGAGAGGCCGCGCTTCAAGCCGAGGCCGGGAACGCCGAAGTTGGAGTACTGGTAGGTGAGCTCGAGGTCGCGGGCGTTGAACGCCGACTCGGAGACCCCCCAGGGCACGCGGCGCTCCGCTCCGTACTGGATCTGGCGGCGCACCACCAGCCGGCAGGTCTGGTCGAGCAGGCTGCGGGCTGGCGTGCGCATCACCAGGGCCGGCATCAGGTACTCGAACATCGAGCCGGACCAGGAGACCAGCGCGGCGCCGCGGTAGACCGGGGTCAGCTGCCGGCCGAGCTGGAACCAGTGGGCCGCCGGCACGTCCTCCTTGGCGATGGCGACGAAGCTCGCCAGGCGCGCCTCCGAGGCCAGCAGGTCGTAATAGCCCGAGTCGAGCTCCCCGTCGGCGACGCGGTAGCCGATCGCGAAGAGCCGGCGGCCCGGGTGGTAGAGGAAGCGGAAGTCCATGGCGGCGAACAGCTCGGCCGCGGTGCCGGCGAGGTCGCCGAGGCGCCGCGCCAGGCCCGTCCCGGCGGGGGACCGCGCCTCGGAGAGCAGCTCCTCGAGGTCGCGGCGATGGCTCGCGACGGTGGCCTGCGCCAGCTCCGCCCAGGCCAGCACCTCTTGCCAGGAGGCGGCGTCGCTGCCGCGCTGCTGCTCGCCGACCAGCGCCCGCGCCACGTCCACGACCGCGTGGAGCCCGCCGGCGAGCTCGTCGAGGCGCGCCGCCCACTCCGCCGGCCGCACCGGCACCGGCTCGAGGGCCGCGGCCACCGCCGCCAGCGCCTCGTCGAGGTGCCGCCGGGTGACGGTCTGGGTGCGGCGGCCGGCGCTCGCCGGCGCCGCGGCGCGGATCAGCGCCACGGTGTCGCCGATGCCGGCGAGACACTGCGCGTCGAGCGGCGGACTGGCGGCGAGGCGGCGGCAGGCCTCGGCGAGCACCAGCAGGTCGCCGGCCAGGTTGCCGCTGTCGACCGTCGAGACGTAATGCGGCTCGAGCGGACGCAGCCCGCGGGTGTCGTACCAGTTGTAGAAGTGGCCGCGGAAGCGGTCGAGGCCGCGCATCGTGCGCAGCGTCTCCTCGAGCCGCGTCACGCAGTCGAGGATGCCGAGCCAGCCGAGCTCGCGGGCGACGACGACCGACAGCAGGTACAGCCCGAGGTTGGTGGGCGAGGTGCGGTGCGCCACCGTCGGCCGCGGCGATTCCTGGAAGTTGTCCGGCGGCAGCGCGTTGTCCTCAGGGCCGACGAAGGTCTCGAAGAAGCGCCAGGTGCGGCGGCCGATGAGCCGCAGCCGCAGCGCCTCGGCCGCCGGCAGCGGCAACGGCTCGGCCGGGGCGGGCGGCAGGCTGAGCCGGCGCGCCAGCACCGGAGCCAGCGCCCACAGCACCAGCGGCGGTCCCGCCCACGCCAGGAGCGTCCATGGTCCGGGGGCGAAGCCCGGGAAGGCCGCCGCCGTCCGGACCACGACCGCGGCGGCAGCCGCGGCGGCGAGCGCCAGGCCCCCCGCCATGCGGCGGTAGAAGACCCGCGGTTCGAGCCCCAGGCTGGCCTTGGCCTGCGCCGCGGTCACCCACTGCAGCAGGCGGCGGCGGGTGACGTAGACCCTGCCCAGGGTGCGCACGACGGCATCGCCCATGCGCCATGCCGCGTCGGCCAGGAAGGCGACCCGCAGCACCACCCGCGTACCGGCGAGGATGGAGTCGCCGGCGACGGCGCGCAGGTGGCTGCGCTTGGAGATGCCGCGCCGGCGGGGAACCGCCGCGTAGAGCACGTGCAGCAGGTCGGGGATGGCGACGCTCGCCAGCCAGAACCCCGTCCACAGGCCGGGCGAGACCCCGGGCAGCGTCCAGGCGGCGACCAGCAGCAGGAAGGCCGCGGGAGCCGAGAGCGTGCGCCGCAGGTTGTCCAGCATCTTGAAGCGGCCGATCGCCGAGATCGACGCGCGCAGGCGGCTGCCGTCGGGGAGGCGGGCGCGGCCGAGGATCCACGGCAGCAGCTGCCAGTCGCCGCGCGCCCAGCGATGCTGGCGGGTGGCGGCGGCCTCGTAGTGCGACGGGAACTCCTCGAGCAGCTCGACGTCGGTCACCAGGCCGGCGCGCGCCAGCAGCCCCTCGAGCAGGTCGTGGCTGAGCAGCGTGCTCTCCGGCACCTTGCCGGTCAGTGCCGCCGAGAAGGCGTCGACGTCGTAGATGCCCTTGCCGGTGAACGACCCTTCCCCGAACAGGTCCTGGTAGACGTCGGAGACCGCCGCCGCGTAGGGATCGATGCCCGCCGGGCCCGAGAAGATGCGCTGGAAGAGCGACCCCTCCCCGCTGGACGGCAGCGACGGCGTGATCCGCGGCTGCAGGATGCCGTAGCCCTCGACCACGCGGCCGCGGCGCTCGTCGAAGCGCGGCAGGTTCAGCGGATGCGCGAGGGTGCCGATCAGCCGGCGGGCGACCTCGCGGGGCAACCGGGTGTCGGCATCGAGGGTGAGCACGAAGCGGACGGAGCCGGGCTCGAGGGGGGGCTCGCCGTTCGCGGCACTGTCGCCGCCATCGCCGCCCTCGCCGGCCGGGAACAGGAACGTGGTGTCGCGGGCGCCCCGCAGCAGGCGGTTCAGCTCCTCGAGCTTGCCGCGCTTGCGCTCCCAGCCGAGCCAGCATCCTTCGCTCGGGCTCCAGACGCGCCGGCGATGCAGGAGCAGGAAGCGCGGGTCGCCGTGATCGCCGTGATCGCCGGCGGGAGCGGGACCGTGGCGGGTGTTCAGGCGGGCGATGCCCGCCCGCGCCGCCGCCAGCAGCTCCTCGTCGCCGGGCACGGTCTCGGCGGCGGCGTCGGTCCAGTCGGAGAGCAGGGCGAAGCGCAGCTCGTTCTCGGTGTTGGCGAGATAGTGGATCTCGAGCTGGGCGATCTGCTCCTCGATCTCCGCCTGGCCGGTCAGCAGCGTCGGCACGACCACCAGCGTCCGCAGCTCCGGCGGCACCCCGTCGCGCAGCTCGAGCCGCGGCAGCACCCGCGGCCCGATCCGCTCCATCACCCAGGCGTTGAGCAGCTGGATCGCCAGGTCGGACGCGGGCACCAGCGCCAGGAGGCCGAGGCACAGCAGCGGCAGCGCCGGCGTGCCGCGGGCTGCCTCGCGCCAGAGCGGCAGCGCCAGGATCAGCGCCGTGCCCGCCGCGATCGTCCCCAGGTAGCCGGGCGTCGCCCATGCGAAGAAGGCGCGCCGCAGCCAGAGGCGCGGCGGCACGCGGTATCCCACCTCGCGCTCGAACGCGGCGCGTCCCCCGGCGATCAGGTAGTAGCCGGGGTCCGCCTGGCGCTCCGGGGCATCGCCGCCAGGCGAGACCGCGGACCGCGGGCTCCCCCCCGAGGCCGCGGCGCCGCGGCCGGCCGCCGCGGCCCGCCGCACCGCCATCCTGGCAATCTCGATCTCGGAGTGGCGCGAGCCGCGCGCCAGCTCCTCCACCGCGTGCCGGTAGCGGTCGCGGGTCGCGAACTCCGCCGCCAGGTAGCCGGGATGGGCCGCGAGCGTGTCGTCCACCGGGCTCACGCTCTCGAAGAACGCCGCCCAGTCGAACGCCGAGATCAACCGCATGCTGGTGATCACGTTGCGCACCGTGGCGTTCATCGCGGCCTGGCGCTGGTGCTCGAGCGCGACGATCTCGTCGGCGGTCGTGCCCTGCGCCGCCAGCCGCCGCTCCAGCCAGGCGAGAGCGGGGGTGACCTCGGGGTCCTGGTCGCGCAGGCGGCCGAGGAGTGCCACGGCGAAGGCGACGTCGAGCCGTCCCTCGTCCCAGCGGCGCAGCGGCGCGTTGGGCTCGGGATCGCGGCCGCCGCCGAGCAGGCGGTCGGCGAGGGCCTCGGCCTGCTCGCGGGCGCTCCGCGACCGCACCATCCTCTCGGCCAGCCGCCTGAGGTTCTCGACCAGCACCACCCGCAGCGAGATCGCCACCGCCCAGAGCTCGCCGATGGTCAGCGGCTGCACGCGCTGGTAGGCGCGCACGAAGCGGCGCAGCGTCTCCTCGTCGAAGCGGCTGTCGCCGTGGGCCACGAAGTCGTGGGCGAGGGCGTAGACCCGCGGGAAGCCCCGCAGGGGGCCGCTCGTGAGCTTCGGCAGCTGGCGGTAGAAGCTCGCCGGCAGGTCCTCGCGGATCTCGCGCAGCTGATCCTCGACGAGATGGAAGTTGTCGACCAGCCATTCCGCCGCCGGCGTCATCGCCCGCTCCTCGCGGATCGAGGCGGCGATGATCCGGTAGGACTCGAGCAGGACGCGGCCGTTCTGCCACACCCGGGGCGTCAGCCGGCGGTCCCACGGCCGCCCGGGGCGCACGCGCTGGCTCGCGGCGAGCGTCGCGGCATGCTGCTCGAGCCGCTCGACGCCCCAGAGCTCCTCGCGGATCGGCTCCGGCACGCCGGCGAACGATGGGGGCAAGGTTTTGGCGGTGCTCACGTCGCTCAAGAGTAGACGAACGGAGGCTCCACGAAGGGACCCAGGGGACCCGCGCCTGGGAGGAACGCGTGCAGGAGAGGTGCCAATGGTCCCCGGAGGCTCCTACCGAACCCGGCGCCGGGCAGCTACCGAGACGGCCGTCGACGGCCGCGCCGCGGCCGCCCCGCGCTCTGCGCCGCGCCTTACGGGGCGGGTTGAGGCGGCGGTGGCGGCGGCGCTGCCGCCGGCGGTGCGGGGGCGGCGGGACAGCGGTCCGCCACGGCGCGACGCTGCGCGGGGAGGTTGCCCGGGTTGTACTTCATGGCGGGATTCGCGATCCGCTGCTCCACGGACTCGTGGACGGCCGGATTGGCAGCGGGGTCGATCCAGCGCCGGCGCCCGAGGTTGAGGCGAAGCCCCTTCTTCCACTCGCCCGCGGCGTTCTTCCTGGACACCACCTTCGGCCAGACTTCCCCGCCCCACCAGGCGGGTGTCAGAGAGTCGTGGATGTACCCGAACGGGTCGGGCGCGAACGGCGGCTTGCTGCCGAGGATGTCGGCCTGGCGGCGCGGGTCGACGCGCAGGCCGGCGAGCTGCGCCTCGCAGACCATCCAGCGCAACGCGATCCGCGACAGCTGGCTCTTGTCCTCCTCGTAGCCGCCGCCCACGTCCGAGTGCACGCCGGCGAACCAGACCTCCTGGACGTCCTGGCCGGGATTCTTGTCGCTCGGCGGACCGAACAGGTTCTGGCGGAAGAACGCGCGCCGCTCGTCGAGGGAGACGGCATGGCGGACGACGTCGAGGTCGGGGTTGCTTCTCGCCGTGGTGAACGGGAAATGCACGGCGTTGTAGATCCATCCCATGGAGCTGACGGTGTCCCAGACGCCCAGGAAATGGGTCTTGCACTCCCGCGAGAAGGTAGCCTTGAACTTCGCCGCGATCTTGAAGACGTCGCCGGTGAGCGGCCGGGTCTTCATCAGGCGGATCGCATAGGGGATCAAGCCCTCGTTGTCCTCGCGCAGGAGGCCCACCATGTGCAGCAGCCCGCAGATCACGCGCGCCGTGTAGGCGCCGCGGCTGAAGCCGAAGACGTAGACCTGGTCATCCGGCTTGAAGTTGCGCATGAGGAACTGGTACGCGTCCGCCACGTTGTCCGAGGCGCCGTAGCCGAAGGCATAACCGAGCAGCTTCGTCCACGCCTTGCCAATCGGGCTCAGCGCGCTGCGCGCGCCCATCGTGCCGACGCCGGGATGGTAGTAGGCGACCTGGGACGGGTCGAGCACCAGCATCTGGTAGAGCTTCACGACGTTCGAGTTCCGATCGCCGAACTCGTTGCCGGTGCCATCGCAACAGATCACGATGTTCTTTGGCATCTCGGTCTCCTCGTCGGGTCAGGCGGCCTTCTCCGGCAGCTTGAAGCCGAGATAGGTGCCGTTGCTGATTCCCATCAGCGCCAGCAGCTGGTTGTCGAAGTCCGGCATGTCGAGGCGCAGGTAGACGCTGACCAGGAAGATCAGGGTCAGCACGAGCGTCCAGATGACGACCTGCAGGCGGTGAATGCTCACGCCGTTCTCGTCGGAGAGGATGTCGGTCCACAAACTCTTGGTCTTCTTCAGCTGGGGAAGCGTGGCGAGCTGCGCCTCGATCTCCGCCGTCCGCTGCGGCGCCCCGGCGGGCGCGGCGGCAGCCGCGGCGGGCTGCGCATTCCCCGCCTGCAGCTCCGCCTTCTCGTCCTCGAGAGCTTTGCGTTGCTGCATCTTCGCCTGCTTGCCGTCGTCCATGACCGCGCCGATCAGGCCGGTGCCGGCGCTGATGCCGATCAGGGCCAGGACCGAGTTGCTCAGGCTCCCGTAATCGCCGCTGATCATCCAGATGAAGACGAAGGCGGAAACGACCAGCAGCGTCCACCACGCCATCTGGAGGCGGTCGAGGCTCCAGGGGCTGCCGGGACCATGGTTACGCAAGATCGGCGTGGTGCGCGCCAGCCGGATCACCGCCCAGAGTCCGCCCGCGAGCAGGGCGAGATAACCGCTCATCAAGACCGGCCGGATGACGACCAGCGGGATCTTGAAGCCGTCGGTGATGTCGGCGCAGCCGTCGGCGCAGCCGGTCAGGCCGACGCTCACCTCGACGATGCGGCGCTGGGCCCGCGGTCTTCCCAGCAGCGCCGACCAGGTGAGCTTGGCGTTGTCGGTGCGGACCAACGCAAAGCGCACCCGCGACGGCTTGCCGTTGGCATTCAAGTAGACCGGCGACACGTCGCCGAGCGGCATGCCGTTGAGGTACAGCTGCAGCGGCTTCTTGGCCGCCCTGCCCTTCTCTACCAGCTGGTCGAGGCCGGCGACGTCGAGGGTGAGCCAGAGGCCGAGGTGAGCAGGGCGCGACTCGGCGTCCACACCGAGCTCGGTCGCCGAACCGACCAGGACGCGGGTGATCTTCGGCAGCTGCGGGCCGGGCGACGCCGCGGGCGCCGCCGGCGCTGGCTGCGCCCTTGCCGCGAGCGGGGTCATCAGCACGGCGGGCAGCAAGGCGAGAGCGAGCGAGCGGAGGCTGCTCATGGACGGACCTCCTCGGACGGGAACGCGGGCAATGCCGACATCTTCTCATTGAAGCCGATCAAGTCCAATAAGCACATGCGCATATCTAGAGCCTGCCACCGCGATCCTCGCCAGGAGGGGCGGCGCAGGCTATCATTGCCCGGCTTTTCGCGGCCGCGGCCGCGCCTCCCCTGCCCTCTCCGGGCGTCCGGGGCGGCGAGGGCCGGCTCGCGCCACCGCCCACCGCCGGTTCTCGTCGAGGAGGGGAAGCAGGATGGCGTCCGACATCGCAATCGCGCAGCAGGCAAGGCTCGAGCGCATCTCGCGGGTGGCGCTCGAGAAGCTGGGCATCGCCGAGGAGCATCTCGAGTCCTTCGGGCCGTTCAAGGCGAAGCTGTCCCTCGAGTCGATCGCCGGCCTCCGCGGCCGGCCCGACGGCAAGCTGATCCTGGTCACGGCGATGACGCCGACGCCGGCCGGCGAGGGCAAGACCACGACGACCGTGGGGCTGGGCGACGCGCTGAACCTCCTCGGCAAGCGGGCGGCGATCTGCGTGCGCGAGCCGTCGCTGGGCCCGGTGTTTGGCATCAAGGGCGGCGCGGCCGGCGGCGGCTACGCGCAGGTCGTGCCGATGGAGGACATCAACCTCCACTTCACCGGCGATTTCAACGCCATCGCGCTCGCCAACAACCTGCTGGCCGCGATGCTCGACAACCACCTCCATCACGGCAACGAGCTCGGCATCGACCTCCGCCGCATCCCATGGCGGCGGGTCATGGACATGAACGACCGGGCGCTGCGCGAGATCATCGTCGGCCTGGGCGGCGTCGCCAACGGCTATCCGCGGGAGAACGGCTTCGACATCGTCGCCGCCTCCGAGGTGATGGCGATCCTCTGCCTCTCGACCTCCCTCGCCGACCTCAAGCAGCGCCTGGGCAACATCGTCGCGGCGTCCACCCGCGACCGCAAGCCGGTCCGCGCCCGCGATCTCGAGGTCCACGGCGCGATGACCGTGCTGCTCAAGGACGCCATCAAGCCGAACCTGGTGCAGACGCTCGAGAACAACCCCGCCTTCGTCCACGGCGGGCCGTTCGCCAACATCGCGCACGGCTGCAACTCGGTCATCGCCACCCAGACCGCGCTCAAGCTCGCCGACTACGTGGTCACCGAGGCCGGCTTCGGGGCCGACCTCGGCGCCGAGAAGTTCGTCGACATCAAGTGCCGCAAGGCGGGGCTGCGGCCGGCCGCGGCGGTGATCGTCGCCACCGTGCGCGCGCTCAAGTACCACGGCGGCGCCGACCTGAAGGCCATCGGCAAGGAGGACACGGCGGCGCTCGAGCGGGGCCTGCCGAACCTCGAGCGCCACGTCGAGAACGTGCAGCGCCACTACGGCATCCCCTGCGTGGTGGCCGTCAACCGCTTCGACTCCGACACCGCCGCCGAGCTGGGCCTGATCGCCTCGCGGATGTCCGCGCTGGGCGTGCGCTCGGTGCTGGCGTCGCATTGGGCCGACGGCGGCAAGGGCGCCCTGGACCTCGCCGGCGCGGTGGTCGAGCTGAGCGAGCGGGAGCCGAGCGTCAGCTTCGTCTACGAGGACGACGACACGCTGTGGGAGAAGATCGAGAAGATCTCCGCCAAGGTCTACCGCGCCTCCCAGGTCACCGCCGACGGGAAGGTGCGCGAGCAGATCGCGCGGCTGCAGGACGAGGGCTACGGCAAGCTTCCCGTCTGCGTGGCCAAGACCCAGTACTCCTTCTCGACCGACGCCCGCCTGCGGGGAGCGCCCACCGGCCACACCATCGACGTGCGCGAGGTGCGCCTGTCCGCCGGCGCCGAGTTCGTGGTCATGATCTGCGGCGACATGATGACCATGCCGGGCCTGCCGAAGGCGCCGGCGGCGCGGGTGATCGACATCAAGGACGACGGGACAGTGGTCGGGCTGTTCTGATTGGGGTAGCGGGACGCAGAGGAGACGGACCCGCTACCCTTACACTCCGCCCGACGCCCCGCCCGCGCCGCCGCCGATCGTCGCGCGCTCCGCCGCCGTCACCGTGTGGTCGAGCAGCGTCGCGATGGTCATCGGACCGATGCCGCCCCGGACCGGCGTGTAGGCGGCGGCGCGGTCCGCCACCGCCGACAACTCGATGTCGCCGACGCGGCCGCCGCCTCCGGGGTGGCTGCCGGTGTCCACGACCACCGCGCCGTCGCGGATCCAATGCCCCTTGATCAGCTCCGGGCTGTCCACCGCTCCCACCACGACCTCGGCGCGGCGCACGATCTCCGCCAGGCGGCGGGTCCGCGAGTGGCAGACGGTGACCGTGGCGTCGGCCGCCAGCAGGAGGATGGCCATCGGCTTGCCGACCATCGGGCTGCGCCCGACGACCACGGCCTGCCTGCCCGCCACCGAGATCCCGTAGTGGGCCAGCAGCCGCATGATCGCCGCCGGCGTCGCGGCGGCGAAAGCGCCGCCGCCGAGCGCGCCGCCGAGCGCAATCCTCCCGAAGCTGAGGCTGCCGTCGCCGCCGACGTCCTTCTCCACCGCGATGCGGTCGAAGCAGCGGCGCTCGTCGATCGCCGCCGGCAGGGGATGCTGCAGGAAGATGCCATGCACCCGCGGGTCGCCGTTGAGCCGGTCGATCTCGGCCAGCACCTCGGCGGTCCCGGTCCCCGGCGGGCGCGCGACCTCGAGCGACTCCATGCCCACCCGCCGGCAGGCGTCGCGCTTCATGCGCGCGTAGCGGAGGTACCCAGGGTCACTCCCGACCAGGACGATGGCCAGGGTCGGCGGCGTGCCCGTCCCGCGCGCCGCGAGCGCCAGCACCCGCTCCGCCAGCCGCGCCTCGAGCTGCCGCGCCGGCGGCCTGCCGTCGAGGATCAGTCCCGCCATCCAGCTCCCCTCGACCCCTCGCTTCCCTTCCGGCCGGCCGGCGGATGCAGCGGGCGACGGGCGAAGGCGCGACGGGGCCTCGTCCCCGGAGCCTACAGCAGGCCGGCGCGCATCGCCTTGCTCACCGCCGCCGACTTGGTGTGGACCTGGAGCTTCTCGTAGACGTTGCGGATGTAGTTCCGGACCGTGTTGATGCTCACGCCGAGCTCGCCGCCCGCGGTGTGGTAGCTGCAGCCCTCGGCGAGCAGGCGGAGGAGCCGGGTCTCCTGGGGCGTGAGCGACTCCTCCAGCGCCACCGGCGGCGCGGTGCGCCGGAACAGCTCCACCACCTTGCGCGCGATCTCGGGCGACATCGGCGCGCCGCCGTCGCGCGCCTCGCGCACCGCCTCGAGCAGCCGCGCCGGCGGGGTGCGCTTGAGCAGGTAGCCGGTGGCGCCGTTGCACAGCGACTCGAAGATCTTGTCCTCGTCGTCGAGGGCGGTGAGCATCAGGATCGCCGCGCCCGGCCAGCGCTCGCGCAACGAGGCGACGCCCTGCGAGCCGGGCACTCCCGGGAGCTTGATGTCGAGCAGGACCACGTTCGGCTGCTCGCCGCTCCTGCCGGCCAGGACCTGCTCGAGCGAGCCGAAGGCCGAGACGCAGCGGTAGCCCGGCGTGCCGTCCACCAGCAGCCGCAGCCCGTCGCGGGTGACGCGGTCGTCCTCGACGATCAGCACTCGAATGGCTTCTTGCTCCGTCATCGTGATCGTGCTCCCTTCGTCGGCCGCGGCCGCCGCCGCCGCCCGCATGCGACGATAGCGCCGCCGCCACCGGCGTGCCACGCATGATCATGCGCCCATGGCGCCCATGGCGCCCCTGCGGCCACGACGTCCCCGCGCCCGGTCTCGCCCATCGCCCTGCCTCAGAGCCGCAGGCTCAAGCGCACCCGCGTGCCGGCGCCCGGCGCCGAATCGACCGAGAGGTTGGCGCCCAGCTTGACCGCGCGCGTCCTGAGGTTGCGCAGGCCGTGCCCATGATTCGCGCTCGCCGCACCTGCCGCACCTACCGAGCCTACCGTGCCTACCGCTGCAGGGTTCCCGGCCGCGAAGCCGACGCCGTCGTCGCGCACCTCCGCCACCAGCTCGCCGCGCACCGCCGCGACCTCGATCCGCACCTCCTTGGCGCGGGCGTGCCGGGCGGCGTTGTGAATCGCCTCCTTGAGGACCAGGTAGAGCTCCCGCTTGGCCTCGGGGCGCAGCGAGATGCCGGCGGCGCCTGCCGGTGCGGCGAACAGGACGCTCACCCCGCGGGCCTCGAGCAGGTCGCCCGCGAAGCGCCGGATGCGAGCGAGCAGGCTCTCGAGATCGTCGCGGCGGGCGTCGATCGCCCAGACGATGTCGCCGATCGTCTCCATCAGCTCGCGCGCCGTCTCGCCGATCTGGTCGAGCGTCGTGGCTTCCAGCGCCGCCGGATCGGCGATCCGGCGCCGCCCCAGCTCGGAGAGGATCGAGATGCGCGACAGGCTCGAGCTCAGGTCGTCGTGCAGGTCGGCGGCGATGCGCGCGCGCACCCGCTCGAGCTCCACCAGGCGCGACAGCCGCGCGTGATGGAGGGCCCAGGCGAGCAGCGCCGTGGCCGCGCCGGCGAGGGCCAGGAACCACCATCGCTGCCAGAGCGGCCGCGGCAGGGTGAAGGCGAGGCTGGCGGGGACGGGGCTCACGGCGCTGTCGGGAGTCACCGCGCGGACCAGGAAGCGATAGGCGCCCGGGGCGAGGTTGCCCAGCAGCACCGAGCGCTCCACCTGCGGCTCGCTCCAATCCGCCGCCGATCCCTCGAGCCGGTACTGGTACTTGAGGCCGGAGCCGTAGGCGAAGCTGATGCCGGTGAAGCGGACCTCCACCTCGTCGTGGCCGGCTGGCAGCTCGAGACCGCCCAGGCTCTGCACGCCAAGCGCCGGGATCGCCACCGGCACGCCGCCGACGCGCAGTCCGCTCAGGAAGACCGGCGGCGGCGCCTCGGCGTGCGGGACGTCCGGCAGGTAGCGGGCCGGCCCCGCCGGGGTCCCGAACCAGAGGCTGCCGTCGCGGGCGCGGTAGGCCACGTTGACGACGCTCGACGGCAGCCCGTCGGCGGTGGTCAAGGTGCGGACGCGGCCGGTCTGCGGGTCGAGCCGGTCGATGCCCTTGCCGTGGCCGAGATAGATAGTGCCGCGGCGGTCCTCGGTCACGCACAGGATGCGGTCGCTCGACAACCCCTGGGCGGTCGTGTACACGGCGGTCCGCGGCCGGGCGGCGTTCAGATCCTCCATCCGGATCGCGCCGCCGTAGGCGGTGGCCGCCCAGAGGCGCTGGCGGCTGTCGACGAAGAGGTCGTTGATGGCGCCCGCCGGCACGCCGGCGCCGGGCGCGAAGAGGTCCGCCGCCTCGCCGCCGCGCAGCCGCGCCAGCCCGCCGCTCGAGAAGCCGATCCAGAGGTTGCCGTAAGGGTCCTCGGCGAAGGCGGACGCCGCGCCGCGTCCCAGGCGGTCCACCGCCGGCACGGGGCTGTAGCGGCCCGTGGCACGGTCCCACCGCGCCAGGTAGGTGCTGCTCCTTGCGGCGCCGCCGGCCGCGGCCGCCGGCGCTGCAGGCGATTGATTGCCGAGCGAGGAGACCCAGACGCCGCCGCGCGAGTCCTCGAAGAGGCGGACCAGCTCGCCCATCTCCGCGGGAGCCGGCCAGAGCTGCTTCGGCGCCCGCGTCAGCGCGGCGGGCCGCGCGGCCCGGGGAAAGCGCCAGACGCCCGCGGCGCTCCCCAGCAGGAGACCGCCGTCCGGGTCGGGCGCCAGCACCTGGTGCCGCCCCCGCCCCGGGTATCCCGCGCGGGCGAGCGCCTCGGGTGTGACGTCGAGCAGGTGTCCGCCGTCGAGGTGGAACAGCTTCGGCCGGCCCCGGTCGCTACCCCAGAAGTATAGGTTCGCGCCCGCGTCCTCGAGGATCGCGGCCACAGCGATGCCGCCGGGGGCGGCCGGGGCGGCATAGGTGACGAAGCCGTCGTGCGCGATGCGCATCAGGCCGTGCGAGCGGGTGCCCACCCACAGGTTGCCGTCGCGGTCCTCGGCCAGGCCGGCGAGATCGTCCTGCAGCAGGCCGTTGCGGCCGGTGTAGCCGCGGAACCCGCGGCCATCGAAGACGTTCAGCGCGCCGCCGATAGCGATCCAGATCTTGCCGTCGCGGGCCTGCAGCATGCCGCCCCACGGCCGGTCGCGGCCCGCCGACAGGGACGGGCTGGGCAGGCCGGCCAGGCCCGACGCGGCGTCGAAGCGGCACACCTCGCCGGGGGCTTCCGGCAGGCGGAGCGCCGCCGAGCCCGCCAGCCGGCAGCGCCCCGCGGCCGCGCGCTCGAGCAGCGACGCCCCGGCCTGCCCGGCCTGCCGGTCCGCGGCCGTCCGCCCGGCATCGGCCGGGTCGGGGCCGGGCGCGAGCACATACAGGCTCCTGCCGGACAGGATCCACAGCCGGCGCTGCGCGTCGAGGAGCAGCGCCCCCACCCCCTCCCATGCCGGCGGCGGCAGGACCGGGCAGGCGATCCAGCGGCCGCCGGCGAGGCGGTGCAGCAGGCCGCTCCGCTCCCCCACCCAGAGCCCGCCGGCGCCGTCGGGAGCGAGCGACGTCACCCGCGAGACCGGGGCGCCGGACGGCAGCTTCACCTCCGCGGCCACCGCCTGACGCAGCTGGAAGAGCCCGCCGTCCGGCGCCGGGTCGGCCGCCCAGACCGTACCGCTCGCGGCCAGCAGCGCCGTGACGCGATGGCGCAGGCGCCTGCTCGCGTCCGGCACGGCCGCGAAGACCGGACCCGCCGCCGCGCGGCCGGGATCGAGGCGCGCCAGGCCGCCGGTCGTGCCCGCCAGCAGCGCGCCGCCGGCCTCCTCCGCCAGGGCGGTGACGTTGGGGCTCGGCAGTCCCTGCCGCGGGTCGTACTCGACGAAGCGGGTGCCGTCGAAGCGGCTCAGCCCGCTCTCGGTGGCGATCCAGAGGAAGCCCCGCGAGTCCTGCAGCACCGCGTGGATCTCGTCGCCGGCCAGGCCGTCGTCGATGGTATAGACGCGGATCGGGAGCCGCTCCGCCGGCGGCCCCGGCGGACGGAGATCGGGCGGCCCCGGCGGGGCCGCAGCCGTCGCGGCCACCGCGGCCAGCGTCAGGCCGAGCGCGCCCGCCGCCAGGGTCGGAATCCAGATCCGCGACACCGTGCCTCCCTCGACGCTCTCTGTGTCCCGAGTCTACCGCGAAGCCGCGCCGGCGCCCTTGCTCCGCGATGCTCGAACGCCCGGGCTCGGATGGTGAAGAGCATCTTCATGCGTCGCCACGCCGCTGCGGCGGGAGGCCAGGGCGGGCCTGAGGCCGCCCCCCTCCCGCCAGCGGGAGAGGGGCGCTCTTGCTGATCCGGCTACGGTGGCGCCTGGCTCAGGGGATCTGGACAAACCTGAAGAACGGCACCTCGCGGATGCGGGGTCCGCCGGCGGCGGCGATCGCGTTGGCCAGGCAGGGGGCCACGGGGGCGGTCGGCGGCTCGCCGACGCCGGTCGGAATTGCATCGTTGACCGGGTCGTCCGGGTGGTCGCCGTTCGGCTCAGGGTGCGGCGGCATGATGATGACGTTGATCTTCGGCGTCTGGTAGAGGCGCAGCACGGGGTAGTCGTCGAAGTTGTTCTGCTCGACGGCCCCTTTCTTGAGCGTGATCTCGCCGCGGAGAGCGAGGCTCAGGCCATAGACGACGCCCCCCTCCACCTGTGCGCTGACGCGGTCCACGTTGACGGCGATGCCGCAGTCGATCGCAGCCCAGATCTCGTTGATCTTCAGCTCCTTGACGACGTTGCCGGCGCTGTCCTTGAGGACGCCGCCGGCGATGTCCTTGGCGTCGGTGAGCGTGACGTCGATCACCATGGCCACGTAGCTGAGGAAGGCCCGGTGGGCGGCGATGCCCAGGCCGCGGCCTGGCATGCCCTTGTACTGCTTCACCTTGTCATCCCAACCCGACTCCATCGCCACCCGTTCGATGACCTTCTTCAGCCGTTGGGTGTCGGCGGGGTAAGCCTCGATTACCTTGTACGGAGTCCCACACACGTCCATGGGGAACGCGTTGTTGTCGAAGAACTCGACACCCTCGTCTGCGAGGGCCTTCTGGTTGAGACTGCGTCCCTCCCCGATCAGTTCGAGCAGGTAGTCCTTGGAATCGCGGCGGGCGGCGACCGCGAGCTCGTCGGCGAACGAGCAGATGCCGAAGGCGTGGTAGATGTTCGCCACCGAGCGCATCCAGCCGGTGCGGACGTGGTTCTCGGCCCTGCAGTTCTCTATGCGCAGGTTCTTCAGGTTGAACGGGTTGTCTTCGAGACCATGTCCCCGCTCGATGCCCGAGCCGAAGGGGTATTCCCCGCCGTTCAGAGTCGCGGCGCGCGCCGCCGCGAAGAGAGGAGGTGCGGAGGGATAGAGGGTCGCGAAGAACGACGTGAAGGCACTGCGCTGCAGCAAGGCGGTCGTTTTCCCCGCTCCGTCTTGCGCTGCCTCGAAGTACTGGACGCTCGCCGCGTTGTGGTAGCTGAACTTGATGTCGTCCTCGCGGGTCCACTGCACCCGGATGGGCACGCCGGGGTGCTTGCTGGCGAGGAAGGCCGCTTCGACGCCATAGTCCGGCTTGGACTTGCGCCCGAAGCCGCCGCCGAGCAACGTCGCGTGGACCTTGACCTTGTCGCGGACCTCCTTCTTGAGGGCGTCTCTGCGCCTAATCAATTCAGGCAGATCCAGAGGAGGGCTAGCCGGTCCCGCCAGCACTTCTCCGAGCTTCTTGTTGAAGCGTTCCTGTGCATCCCACAGGTAGGGTGCGCATTGGAAATTGCTCTCGTCATGCGCGTTTACTTGCCATAGCAGCCACTCCGGCAGCTGCTTGAATGTCGGCCGTAGCAGTGCCAGGCCCACATAGTGCTGCATGACCTCGGGACCCTGGGTGGGGGCCCAGACCTCACATCGCCCGTTCTCGTAGCGGGCGACCGCCACGGGGGGCTCCATCGGCGTCTGGGCCAGGTGGGGGACGTAGTAGCTTCGTACCACCGGGTTGGGGTGCGAGTTGAGGACCGGATAGACATCGCCCTTGTTCCGCAGCTGCTTGTTGTCCCCGTGATCCGTGTTCTTGGTATTTTTCTCGAGCTCCTTGCGGAATTCCACCGAGTCGTACTTGGCGTTGTCGGCGGCGATGGGGTCCCCGAGATCCCACTCCACCTTGTCCTTGAGCGCCCGATATCCCTGCAAGGCCGCCCAGGTGTTCTCCGCCACGACGGCGACGCCCGCATGCGGCATGAACCCGCCGCCCACCCCGCCGACGATCGGGAAGCCGTCGGGAAGGACCTCCTCGACCCACTTGACGCCCGGCACAGCGCGCGCCGCCCTGTCGTCGAACTTCTTCACCTTGCCGTTGGCGACCGGGCAGCGCACGATCATCGCCGTCATCATGCCCGGCAGATCGACGTCGGCGCCGTAGACCGCCTTGCCGGTCGCCATGTCCTTGGCGTCGACAAACGGCATGTTCTCCTTATTGATGAAACGCCATCCCGTGCTCGGCTTGAAGGCATCAGTGACCTCCTTGTACGTGGGCGGCTGCTTCTTCCCGAGCTTGCCGGCCTCCAGCAGCAGCAGTGGATTGCCGTAGTCGAAGTGGCGGCCCGTGGCCTTGTGCCGCACCTTGTGCTGCACTGCCTCGCACTCCTCGGGCTTGACTCCCCATTTCTTGGCCGCCGCGCGGATCAGCACCAGCCGAATTCCGGCGCCGGTGCCGCGCATGGCCTTGTAGTAGAGGGCCATGCTTCGCGAGCTGTCGACGAACTGGCTGAACTCCTCGGGGATGGGATATGTCGGCAGAGAGCCAGGGTTCGTGTTCCGGTACGGGTTCGGCACCGCGTACCGGAGAGCCTCGGCGTCCGCCTGGCGCACCACGACGCGGCTCCAATCGGCCTCGAGCTCGTCGGCCAGCACCGCCGCCAGGCTCGAGCGGATTCCCTGGCCCATCTCCGAGCGGTGGGACATGATGATGATGGTGCCGAGCACGGGTTCAATCAAAACGAAATGGGGAAGTCCCTTCGGATCCTCGGGAAACGGATCGAGTGGGGCGGCGTAGGGAAGGAGATAGTCGCCGAAGAGCCCCGTCGGGGAGATGTAAGACCCGAAGACCAGGGCGCCGGTGCCCACGCCAGCATGGCGGAGGAAGTCCCTGCGGGTGATCCTGGTGCTGACGCTCATGACGACTTGCTCCCCGCGGCCTGGTGGATCGCCTTCCGGATCCGTGGATAGGTGCCGCAGCGGCAGATGTTGCCGCTCATCGCGCTGTCGATCTGCTCGTCGGTGGGGTTCGGGTGCGCGTTCAGCAGCGCCGAGGCGGTCATGATCTGGCCCGGTTGGCAGTACCCGCATTGCGGCACGCCGAGCTCGACCCAGGCCTTCTGCACCGGGTGGCCGCCGTCATGCGACAGGCCCTCGATCGTGGTGATCTTGGACAGGGACGCCACGCCCGCGGTGACGGCGCAGGAGCGCGCGGCCCTGCCGTCGAGGTGGACGGTGCAGGCGCCGCATTGC
>Ga0070709_10000054_pt1 | contig 88821 bp, 85 predicted proteins | sample LARL51metaG_FD_65449 | JGI IMG/M metagenome (GOLD analysis project Ga0070709, IMG submission 65449) | Corn, switchgrass and miscanthus rhizosphere microbial communities from Kellogg Biological Station, Michigan, USA - LAR L5-1 metaG | ecosystem: Host-associated > Plants > Roots > Rhizosphere ... | reverse complement strand
GCCGGCCTGATCTCGGGCGGGGGGCTGGCGCTCACCCTGGAGGTCGAGGGCCGCGTCGCCGGCAACCTCATGGTCGAGCGCCGGCGCGGGCGCTACGAGCAGCACCGCGGCGACCTCTCCATCGCCATCGGCGCCGGCTACCGGGGCGAGGGCCTGGGGCGGGCACTGGTCGAGACCGCGGTGGCCTGGGCGCGTGCCGTGGGGCTGGCCAAGCTGACCCTCGGCGTCTTTCCCTCCAACGTGCGCGCGATGGCGCTCTACCGCGGGCTGGGGTTCGTCGAGGAGGGGGTGCTGCGCGGCCACCTGCGCCTGCCCGAAGGCGAGCGCGACCTGGTGCTGATGGGCCTGCGCCTCTGAAGGGGGCGTGACGCCCGGCTGGTATCCTCGCCCCCGAGATGAGCGACGTGCGCCCGATCGGCGTGTTCGACTCCGGGGTCGGCGGCCTCACCGTCCTGCGCGAGCTGCGTCGCCAGCTTCCCGGTGAGCGACTCATCTATCTCGCCGACCTCGCCCACTTCCCCTACGGTCCGCGCTACCAGGAGGAGGTGCGCGGCTTCGCGCATCGCATCATCGAGCACTTCGCCACCCACGACGTCAAGCTGGTGGTGATCGCCTGCAACACCGCCAGCGCCGCCGCGCTGAACACCGCGCGCGAGCGCTACGACGTGCCCATCGTCGGCGTCATCGCGCCGGGCGCGCAGGCCGCCGTGCAGCAGACGCGCAACGGGCGCGTCGCCGTGATCAGCACCGAGGGCACCTTCGCCTCGCAGCAGTACCTGCACGCCATCAAGGAGGCCAATCCCGGTGTGGGCGTGCTGGCCAGGGCGGCGCCCGACCTGGTCGACATCGTCGAGCAGGGCGACGCCGACACGCCGCGCGCCGACGCGGCGCTGCGCGCGCACCTCGCCGAGGTCTTCGACTGGGGCGCCGACACGCTGGTGCTCGGCTGCACGCACTATCCGTTGCTGCGTCCTGCCCTGGCTCGCGTCGTGGGGCGGCGGATGCGCATCGTCGACTCGGCGGAGACCACGGCGGCGCGGGTGAAGCGCATCGTCAAGGTCAACCGGCTCTCCTCACAAACCTCGAAGAGTGAGCCGCCGGTCGTGCTGACCACCGCAGCTGCCGAGCGCTTCGCGGGCGTCGCCTCGCTGTTCTACGGAGCGGAGCTGCCGGCACCGCAGGTGATCGACCTCTGGGGGGAGACGGCCGGGTTCGCGGCGCAGCCCGTCTCGGGTGGGCGGCTGGCCTCGTGACCACCGACGCGCAGACGGAGAACCTGCTCGAACCCATCGCCGCCGAGCTCCGCGAGTTCGAGCAGAGGCTGGCCACAACCGTGGCCGAGGACCTCGGTCCCATGAGCGCGGCGATGAACCACATCGTGCGTGCCGGCGGCAAGCGGCTGCGCCCCGCGCTGGTCATCCTCAGCGCCAAGCTGGGCGAGGCCGATCCCGACCACATCTACAACACGGCGATGGGGATCGAGTTCATCCACACCGCCACCCTGGTGCACGATGACCTCATCGACGACGCCGAGACCCGCCGCGGCATGGCCACCATCCACGCCCTGCTCGGCGTCAACCCGGCCATCATCGTCGGCGACTACTACTTCGCCAAGGGCGCCAACCTCACCGCCGCCATCGGCATGCCGATCATCGACGTGATCATCTCGCGCGCGGTGATGACCATCTGCATGGGCGAGCTGCTCCAGCTCACCAGCAAGCGCGACTACGACCAGTCGGTCGAGGAGTACTACCGCAAGATCGAGCGCAAGACGGCGGCGCTGCTCTCGGCGTCGTGCTACTGCGGCGGCATCGTGGCCCGGCTCGACGAGACCCGCGCGCAGGCGCTGGAGCGCTTCGGCCACCACCTGGGCATGGCCTTCCAGATCGCCGACGACGTGCTCGACTACGTCGCCACCGAGGCCCAGATCGGCAAGCCGGTGGGCGCCGACCTGCGCCAGGGCACCATCACCCTGCCGCTGATGTACGCGCTGCGCGACCTCGACGGTCCGGGCCGGCGCATCCGCGAGCTGCTGGGGCGCGATCCGATGGGGGAGGAGGCGTACGACGAGGTGGTCGAGCTGGTGCGCACCTCGAGCGCCATCGCCCAGGCGGAGCGCCACGCCCACGAGTTCGCCGACCGCGCCAGCGCCGAGCTGGCGGTCTTCCCCAAGTCGGAGCCGCGCGACGTTCTGGAGAAGGTGTGCGACTACGTGGTGGAGCGGCGTCTCTGACCGAGCTGCAGGCTCCGTCGACGATGCGCGAGTTCGTCGACATGCTCGACGCGCGCGGCGAGCTGCGCCGGGTGCGCGCGCCGGTGAGCGCGGAGCTGGAGATCAGCGAGATCACCGACCGCCTGTCGAAGGGACCCGCGGCGGGCAATCGGGCGCTGCTCTTCGAGAACGTTTCGGGGCATCGCATTCCCGTGGCCAGCAACCTCTTCGGCAGCGCCGCGCGGATGGCGCTGGCGCTCGGCGCCGAGTCGCTCGACGAGGTGGGGGAGAGGCTCGGTGCGCTGCTGTCGCCCGAGCTGCCGCGCGGTGTGCGCGCGGTGATGGACCGGCTGCGCGGCGGCCTCGAAGCCGCGCGCGCCTTTCCCCACCGCGTGGATTCGGGCAAGGCGCCGTCCCAGGAGGAGGTCGTCACCGGCGAGGCGGTGCGGCTCTCCGACCTGCCCATCCTCAGGTGCTGGCCACTCGACGGCGGTCGGTACATCACACTGCCCCTGGTCATCACCCGCGATCCTGCCAGTGGTGTCCGCAACGTCGGCATGTACCGCCTGCAGGAGTTCGACGACCGCACCCTGGGCATGCACTGGCAGATCCACAAGGGCGGCGCCGAGCAGTCGGAGCGCTACCAGCCCGGTGAGCGCATCCCCGTGGCCGTTGCCATCGGCGGCGACCCGGCGGCCACCTACGCCGCCAGCGCGCCGCTGCCGCCGGGCATCGACGAGTTCCTCTTCGCCGGCTGGCTGATGAAGCGGCGCATGCGGCTGGTGCGCGGAGTCACGGTCGACCTCGACGTTCCCGCCGACGCCGACATCGTCCTGGAGGGCTACGTCGACCCCGCCGAGCGACGCGTCGAAGGTCCCTTCGGCGACCACACGGGCTACTACTCGCTCGAAGACGACTACCCGGTGCTGCACCTCACCGCCATGACCATGCGCCGCGACCCCATCTATCCCGCCACGCTGGTGGGGCGGCCGCCCATGGAGGACTACTGGCTCGGCCACGCCACCGAGCGCATCTTCCTGCCGCTGCTGCGCCTGGTGCAGCCGGAGGTCGTCGACTATCACATGCCCGCCGAGGGCGTCTTCCACAACTGCGTCATCGTCAGCATGCGCAAGCGCTACCCGGGACACGTGGCCAAGGTCTGCTTCGCGGTGTGGAGCACCATGCAGCTCGCCAATAGCAAGATCGTGATCGCCGTCGACGCGGACATCGACCCGCACGACCTGCGCGAGGTCGCCTTCCGCGCCTTCAGCAACGTCGACCCGCGGCGCGACACCATCATCGTCGACGGTCCGCTCGACGTCCTCGACCACGGTGGCCCCTCCTTCGCGCGCGGCAGCAAGATGGGCATCGACGCCACGCGCAAGGGGGCGCTCGACGGCTACCAGCGCCCCTGGCCGCCCGACATCACCATGGACCCGCGCATCGTCGAGCTGGTGGAGCGGCGCTGGGCGGAATACGGGTTGGACAGGCTGTGAGCACCGCCGCCGCCGCGCGCAACCGGGGCACGCCGCTGGACACCGTGCGCACCCTGCTGCACCTCGTCCAGTTCGAGCACACCATCTTCGCGCTGCCCTTCGCCTACGCGGGCGCGCTCATCGCCGCGCACGGCAATCCCGGCTGGGCGCGCGCAGGCTGGATCGCGCTGGCCATGGCGGGCGCGCGCTCCTGCGCGTTCGCGCTCAACCGGCTCATCGACCGTGGCATCGACGCACTCAACCCGCGCACCGCGTCGCGGCCCAGCGTCACCGGCGAGGTCAGCGTCGCGGGCATGGTCGCGCTGGCGCTCGTCGCTGCGGGAATGCTGGTGCTCGCCGCCGCCAACCTCAATCGACTCTGCCTGGTGCTCTGCCCCATCCCGCTGGCCCTGTTCGTGCTCTACCCGTACTGCAAGCGCTTCACCTGGCTGGCCCACTTCGTGCTCGGCGCGGGCATCGCCGGCGCGCCGGCCGGCGGCTTTCTCGCGGTGCGCGGCGCTTGGGACGTCAGCGCCGTGCTGCTCGGACTCTGCGTGCTCTTCTGGATGGGCGGCCTCGACATCCTCTATGCACTGCAGGACATCGCCGTCGACCGCGCCCAGGGCCTGCACAGCGTTCCCGCGCGCTTCTCGCTGCCCCACGCATTCCTCATCAGCGACGCGGCGCACGTGCTCTGCGCGCTGTTCCTGGTGCTCACCGGCGTCGCCGCACACATGGCGTGGCCGTACTACGCCGGTGCCGCAGCAGGCATCGCACTGCTGGTGTACGAGCATTCGCTGGTGTCGCCGCGCGACTTCTCCCGCGTCAATCGCGCCTTCTTCACCGTGAACTCGTACTTCGCGGTGGCGGTGTTCTGCGGCGTCGTCGCGGCGGTCGCGGTGTCCTGATCGACGCGATCGCGCAGGCGGTCCCACGCTGCGGCGTTTGACGCCGTGGGTACGCGCCGCTATACACGGTGAGGGGCAGTGGAGGGGCTGCCGTCGCACCAACGATTTCGGAGGCGACGCTCGTGGACAAGCGACCCGCAACGGAGAGCGGGGGGACCACAGCTCCCGCGGCCGAGCGGCGCACGATCGGCGACCCGATCGGCGTCCCCGTATCGCCCGTGGGAACCGGCCGGCGGATGAGCCTCACGCTCATCGGTCTGATCATGGCGGCCATCGGCGCGTGGGCGGCGATCGTTGCCTTTGCCGGACCCGCCTTCGGCTTCTCGCTCGACGGCGACGCGGCCTGGCACTGGAGCGGCCACCGCGTGCTGCTCAGCTTCGCGCCGGGCGTCGCCGCCGCGGTCGCCGGGCTGCTGGTGATGAGCACGGCGATGCGCCTGCGCCGCAGCGGGCGCGCGGCCGGCGGCATGCTCGTGCTCTGCGGCCTGATCGCCATCGCGGCGGGGGGCTGGCTGGTGGTGGGCCAGGACGTCTGGTCGACGCTGCGCAGCCCCAACCCGACCTACTACGACTCGCCGAGCCAGTGGATCCACTTCACCCGCGTCGTCGGCATGCACCTCGGCCCGGGCGTGATCCTCTGCGCCCTCGGTGGGCTCTCGATTGGCCTGGCCATGCTCGGCGGGCGCCGCATCCCGGCCACCGCGATGGCCCCTGCGGCGCGCCCGGCGGCCGAGCTGCAGGGCGCGCCGGCGCGCCCGGTGCGCTCCGAGGAGCGCGCGGCTCGCACCGAGGAGACCGCTGCGCGCTAACCCGGCGGTGATGCCGTCACAATCCGCAGCGGCGTGACCGGCCGACCCCGGCGCGCCGCTGCGAACCCCTATGACGACATCTCCTGACTGGACAGCCCCCAGCCCCTGGCGCGACAACGCGAATCCGCCATCGCCGCGCGAGTCGCTGCCGCTGGTGCTCGGCATCAGCGGAGCCAGCGGCGCGATGCTGGCGCGCAGCACCCTGCGGCGACTGCTGGCGCGCGGCGAGCAGGTGGAGTGCATCGTCTCGCGTGCCGCGCACGAAGTGTGGCAGGACGAGCTGGGCGAGCCACTGCCGGACGGACTCAACGCGCTCGGCGGCAACCTCACCGTCTACACGCCCGACAAATTCAACGTTCCCCCCGCGTCGGGCAGCCACCGCACCAAGGGCATGGTCGTGGTGCCCTGCAGCATGACCACCGTGGGCGGCCTGGCCACCGGCGCCGGCGACGACCTGCTCAAGCGCGCCGCCGACGTCTGCATCAAGGAGGGGCGGCGGCTGGTGCTGGTGCCACGGGAATCGCCGATGAGCGCCATCCACCTGCGCAACCTGGCAACCCTCGCCGAGCTGGGCGTGCGCATCGTGCCGCCCATCCCGCCGTTCTACCGCCACCCGCACACGCTCGAGGAGGCGGTGGAGCAGGTGGTCGACCGGGTGCTGCAGGCCCTCTACGACTAGAGGGCGCCCCAGGTCTCCAGCTGCCGGCGGAAGGCGAGCATCCACCAGGTCAGCGCCGCGGCCGCCAGCACCAGCCCGCCCGCCTCGACGCCGACGGTGACCAGGTTGGACCGGGCCACGTCGTCGCCGGTCAGCGACCCGACCAGGTAGGCCAGCGCGCGGGCGGCGTCGAACATGGCGACGACGTCGACCAGGGCCAGGCCGAGGCGCACCAGGCGGAACTCGCGGCGCAGTGAGGCGCGCATCTCCGCCACCGTCCAGTCCTTGCCCGAGGGACGCCCGGCGGGCGGCTCGGGGCTGCCGCGCAGCAGGCGCACCACCGAGAGCAGGAAGAAGAACGCCGCCGCCCAGCCCGGCCAGGCGGTCGCCCAGGACGAGCCGTCGGCGAAGAAGCCGGGCAGGCCCCGGAGGTCGCGGCCGTCCGCCTCCATCTCCAGCAGGCGGTGCTGCAGCACCAGCATGCCCACCCCCCAGCCGCCCGCGAGAAGCGTGACCACGGCGACCAGGGTGAGCTGGGCGCGTGGCGGCAGCCGGTCGAGCAGGGACGTGGTGGGGTTCGACACAGATGCTCCGCGGGGGCGGCGACTCCGTGGCATTGTAGGGTGCATCCGCCAGATGCCCACCACGAAGTCGAAGGGCGGCCCGGCCGGACGGCTGCGCGTCGTCACCTACAACATCCTGCTCGGCGGCAACGGCCGCGGCGAGCGCATCGCGGCCGTGCTGGAGCGCACCGGCGCCGACGTCGTCGCCCTGCAGGAGGCCAGCGACCTCGAGCTGGTCCGCGAGCTGGCGGCGCGGCTCGACATGCGCATGGTGGTGGCCAAGCCCAACGACGCCTCCAGGCTCAACCTGGCCGTGCTCAGCCGCCTGCCGCTGACCCGCTGGCGCGCCCACCGCCACCCCGGCCGCATGCTGCGCGCGCACCTGGAGTGCGAGATCGCCGTGGGCGTGCCCGGCCTGCCGCGGCTGCGCATCCACTGCATCCACCTGGCCGCCCGCTTCGCCGAGAAGAACAAGGGCGAGGCGCGCCGGCTGCGCGAGCTGGAGGCCATCCTCGGCGACATCGAGCGCTCCGGCAGCGTGCCCCACCTGCTCATGGGCGACTTCAACACCCTGGCGCCCGGCGAGACGGTGGCCGCCACCGCCTTCTTCACCCGCATGGCCGAGCTGCGCCGCCGCGGCCTGCTGGTGCGCGGGCTCGACGGGCTGGTGGTGCCGCTGGAGCTGGCCGAGGACGACCAGGTGCTCGCCGCGCAGTGGCGCGAGGCGGGCGTGCATCCCGAGCTGCAGGGCGGGCTGCCCCGGCTGCCCTGGGTGGTCGGTCCCCTCACCGGCGTGCTGCCCCGGCACCCGCTCACCGACCGCGTGCTCAACCGCTTCATCGAGCGCTGGACGGTGCCGCGGCTGGAGGAGGCCGGCTACGTCGACTGCTGGCGCCGCGTGCACCCCGACGGCGACGGCTACACCTGCGCCACCTGGCTGCCCGCCGCGCGCATCGACTACGTCTTCGCCGACACGCTGATGGCCGATCGCCTGCTGGCCTGCGACGTCGTCGGTCTCAACGGCACCGCCGACGCCGACGTGGCCGGCGCCTCCGACCACTTCCCGGTGGTGGCCGACTTCCGGCTCTGACCGTCGCGAATCTGTCATCCCCGTAAGCGTTCCGGGCGCACCGGCACGTCTTTGCAGGCAAGGAAGGGATTTCGACTTGGAGGCGGCCATGGCTCAGCATCGTCGGTTCACGCGCGCGTGGATCGCGCTCATCTCGCTCCCGCTGCTGGCGGGCGCGGCGGCGGCCCAGGGCATCGGGGGCACCGCATCACGTCCGGTGGCGGCACACGACGCGACCACAGCGAACAACTCCGCGGCGGCAGCAGCCGCAGCGGGCGATCCGCTGGTCATCCGCGGCGCCGCGACGGCGACGGGTGCGCAGGCGGCTGCGGGCTCGGCGAGCACCGCGGCGTCGAACGGCTGGCACCTGCTCGCCAACGACGTCATCCCCAACCTCGCGGCCGCGAAGCAGATCGACACGCTCTCGCCCAAACAGCGCATCCAGGTCGGCGTGGCCCTGGCCAATCCCAACGCGCGCGCCGAGCAGGCCGCCGCGGCGGCCGTCTACGACGTGCACAGCGCGAGCTATCACCACTACTACACGCCCGCGCAGTGGCAGGCGCGCTTCGGACTCAGCGCGGCGGCGCTGCAGAGTGCACAGTCGCAGCTCACCGCGCAGGGCCTGCGCACCGTCTACACCGCCCCGACGCGCGACTACCTGACACTGGGCGGCACCGTCGCGCAGGTGGAGCGCACCTTCGGCGTCACCCTCGATGACTACGCCACCGCGAGCGGGCAGCGCTTCTTCGCCAACGCGCAGGCGCCGCGCGTGCCCGACGGCGTCAACGCGGTACTCGGCCTGGAGTCGCTGAGCCGCCAGCTGCCCACGCGGCACCTGCCCGCGCAGGCGCCCAGCAACGCGGGCGGCCCCTGCGTGCAGGGCAACTGCATCGGACTGCTCGGCCCCGCCGACCTGTGGTCGATCTACGACCTGCCCGGCAGCAACCGCGGCCAGGGCCAGAAGGTGGCGGTGATCGGCGAGGGCGACATGTCGGTGCCCATCTCCGACCTGCGCTCCTGGGAGAGCCGCTTCAGCCTGCCTCAGGTTCCGGTCAGGACCGTCAACATCGCCGACGACCAGAGCGACACCTCCGGGCTGCTGGAGTGGGACCTCGACACCCAGGCGACCACCGGCATGGCCCCCGACGCGCTGGAGCTCGACCTCTACTTCACCCAGAGCCTGGGCGTGAGCACCGGGGCCTTTTCGGCCTGGGCCAACGACGCCAGCGGCCCGCTGCAGGCCAACGCCTCCTTCGGCGGCTGCGAGTCGCTCAACCTGGCCCTCGGCGAGGAGCAGGCGGAGGAGCCCATCTTCGCCCAGGCGGCCGCCGAGGGACGCACCGTCTTCGCCTCCAGCGGCGACAACGGCGGCTCCTGCGGCGCCGTGGTCAACGTCAACGGCGTGGTCAACACCGGCGTGCCGCAGGTGGAGTGGCCGGCGGCGAGCAACTGGGTGGTCGCGGTGGGCGGCACCGAGCTCTTCGCCAGCTCCGGCGCCAACCCGCACCGCGTGCTGGAGAAGGCCTGGGAGTACACCGGCGGCGGCAGCAGCATCAGCATGCCGGCCCAGCCCTGGCAGTCGAGCAACCCGGTGGTGGCCGGCCGCTGCGCCGTCGACGAGAGCCTCGCCCCGCGCACCGCGCCGGTCTGCCGCGGCGTTCCCGACGTTGCTGCCATGTCCGGCGACATCCTCTTCAACCAGTACGACATCACCAGCGGCGGCTCGCAGAACTTCGGCGCCGGCACCAGCCTCTCCTCGCCGCTGTGGGCGGGCATGTGGACGCGCATCCAGGCCGCCGCTCCCGCCGGGGGCGAGGGCTTCGCCGCGGCCAGGCTCTACCAGCAGGGCAACAACGCGACCGCCGACGCCAGCGACTTCTTCGACATCAGCGTGGGCAGCAACGGCCAGTTCACCGCGCTGCCGCGCAACCCCGCGGACGCCAACGGCTGGGACTACGTCAGCGGCCTCGGCGCGCCCGACGTGGCGCATCTCATGCAGGACATCACCGGCTCGCTGACGCCGAGCAACACCTCGGCGCCGATCGGCGGCGGGGGCACCACCTCGACGACCGGCACCGGCTGCGGCCCCAACGGCACCATGAACCAGCCCGACGGCAACGAGCCGTTCGTCCTCGGCCCGGCCACGGTGACCAAGGTGGTGCCGTCCTACTCGTCGGGGACGCAGGCCGTCACCGTCACCTGGACCGCACCGAGGATGTCCAGCGCGCAGGGCACCAACGAGCTCGACTTCTACTACCTGTTCACCTGGCAGGGCCACCAGTACGAGCTGGACGCCTCCTACGACCCCGTGCTCGGCAACAGCTTCCTGCTCTACAGCGTGGACAGCACCGGCGTGGCCACGCAGATCTCCAGCGGCCTGACCGGCGGCTTCGACTTCAGCGCCGAGACCGCGGCGATCACCATGACCCTCAGCCTCTTCAACGGCGCGGCCAATCCCAGCCCCCACCTGGCGGGCGGCAACACCATCACCAACACCGAGGCCGCCAGCGGCTACGAGTACACCGGCTACAGCAACCTCGTCGACCCCGGAGCCTGCTCGTTCACCCTGCAGTGATCTGACTTCGCGCGTGCGCCCGGGTCGCCATGGTGCGGCCCGGGCGCACCTGAGTCACAATGCGCTGCGTCGCGGGCGTGGTGATGAGAGGAGGTCGTGCGCATGGCGGGGCAGGTGACCGGAGTCAACCAGCTCGGCACGGCCGACGGACGCCGCTTCCAGCACGAGGACTGCGGCCTCTGCTGCTCGCTCGGTGAGGCGGTCGACGCCGGGCTGCCGCGCGACGACACCGTCGCCGGCATGGAGCAGTGGTACATCGCGCACGGCGACAGCCCGGTCGACGGCACCGGTCTCGACGTCAACGTCGCCTGGTTGCGCAGCCGAGGGTTGCAGGCGTCGACCTTCTTCGGCGGCATGGACGTCGTCGACGGCTTCCTGGCCCAGGGCTTCCGGGTGACCCTGCTGATCTTCTCCAACCACGCCGGCTACCCGTTCAGCGGCGCGGCCTGTGTCGGCCACTTCATCGAGATCTGCGGCCGGACCACCGGCGGCGGCTACACGGTGATGCAGCCCGTCGGCGGCTACGTCACCGAGTACAGCCGGCCGCTGCTGGCCGGCACCGCGCAGAACATGGGCATCGTCGTCCGCCACGACTACGGGCAGGGCGGCGTCACCACCGTCGTCGGCACGACGTCCGGAGGCATTCCCTTGAGCTTCGACCCCAACAAGACCCGGCGCGCGCTCAACGACCTGGTGCGCTACCTCGGCGGCCTGGACCCGGCCTCCGCCGCCGACCTCGACTTCGACGACGCCCACGCCGCCTCGCTGGGCGCGGGCGAGGAGGAGTTCCTCATCGAGGGCGCGGTCACCGGCAGCGACACGGCCCTCGACCCCCAGCTCCACCGCGGCCTGACCATCCTGCACACCCTGGCCAGGGGCGAGATCCCGCCCGAGCTCGCCCCGGCCATCAAGGCCCTGGTCAACGGCGGCTGACGCGGGGCGGGCGGGGGCGCTCAAGGGTCGGACCGGCGCCCTCCGTATACTCGACCGCAGATGCCCCCCGCACTCCCCAGCACCTCCCACGCCATCGTGGGCGGCTCCGGCACCGCCGCCATCGACTTCCCGGAGTCCCTCGGCGACGAACGGGTCAGGGTCATCAGGCAGGACATCACTGCCAAGACCCCCTTCGGCGAGAGCCCGCCCGTCAAGCACGCGGCCGTCAAGCTCCCCAACGGGGACGAACGCGAGTTCCTGGTCGCCCACATGCACGGCTGGCGGCACAACGCCACCCGCCACGAGGCCACCCTCGCTCTGTTCTGGTTCTTCCGCGAGGCGGGCGTGCGCCGCGTCCTCGGCGAGGCCGGCTCGGGCAGCATCACCCAGCACTTCCGCCCCCGCGACCTGGTGCTGCCGCACGACGTCATCGACCTCACCCCGTCGGTGGGCGGCCGCCTCGATCCCGGCGCCGTGGTGCTGATGCGCGAACCCTTCTGTCCGGACATCCGCGCCGCCATCTGGGAGCACGCCGCGCCCTGGGCCACCGACAAGGCGACGCGCGCCTTCAACCGCGCCGTGTACGCCACCGGCCAGGGCCCGCGCTTCGAGACCGCCGCCGAGGTCGCCGCCTTCGCGCGCATCGGCGCCGACATCATGGGCCAGGCCATCGCCCCCGAGGTGTTCCTGGCCCGCGAGATCGGCGCCTGCTACGCGGCCATGACCATCGTGCTCAACTACGCCGAGGGGGTGCGGCCGCACTGGGACTTCGAGCTGCTCCAGGAGATCCTCGCCGAGGACGCGCGCTCGCTGGGACAGCTGCTGCTCGACGCGCTCGTTGACGTGCCCGAACAGCCCGGCTGCTCGTGCGCGTCCTACCGGCGCCGCCCCGTGTCCGAGGACATGGCGGCGATGACCGACACCGCCTGAGGACAGGGTTCGAGAGATGACCACCGAGCTGCTCCCCCGCATCGCCGATCAACGCCTGGAACCGATCGCCGAGAAGGTGGAGCGCGGCGAGCGTCTCAGCGCGGACGACGGCGTCCTGCTGCTGACCACGCCCGACCTGCTCACCGTCGGACGCCTCGCCGACACGGTGCGCGCGCGCCTCTGTGGCGATGCGGTGTTCTACAACGTCAACCGCCACCTCAACGCCACCAACATCTGCGTGGCCGGCTGCAAGTTCTGCGCCTTCGCGCGGGTGAAGGGGGAGGAGGGCGGCTGGCTCAAGTCGTGGGAGGAGATCGAGGGCATCGTCGGCGGGCTCTCGTCGCGCACCACCGAGATCCACACCGTCAACGGGCACCACCCCGACTTGCCGCTCGACTGGTACGAGGAGTACCTGCGGCGCATGAAGTCGGTGCGTCCTGACATCCACCTCAAGGCCTTCACCGCCGCGGAGATCCACTACTTCAGCGAGCACGACTCAGTGCCGGTGCCGGAGGTGTTGCAGCGCTTGCGTGCTGCGGGTCTTGGCTCGCTGAGTGGCGGTGGCTGCGAGGTGCTCGTCGAGCGCGTGCATCGCAAGATGTTCCCGGGCAAGTGCGGCGCATCGGAGTGGCTCGACGTTCACGCCACGGCGCACCGCATGGGCATCCCCACCACCGCGACCATCCTCTTCAACCACATCGAGACCCTCGAGGAGCGGGTCGAGCACCTCGTCAAGCTGCGCGAGGCGCAGGACGAGGCCCCGGGCTTCATGGCCTTCGTGCCGCTGCCCTTCCACCCCGAGAACACCTTCTTCGCCAGGCGCTGGCGCCCGGCCACCGGCTACACCGAGCTGCGCATGGTGGCGGTGGCCCGGCTGATGCTCGACAACTTCCCCCACGTCAAGGCCTACTGGCTGACCCTGGGCACCGAGATCGCCCAGATCGCGCTCAGCTTCGGCGCCTCCGACATCGACGGCACGGTGGAGGAGGAGCACATCATGCACATGGCCGGCTCCGACGCTCCGCAGCTGGTCACCGAGTCGGGCCTGCGCCGCATGATCGAGGAGGCCGGCCGGGTTCCGGTCGAACGTGACACGATCTACCGGCCGGTGCGCCGCGCGGAGATGGCCCAGGCGCAGACGCCGCCGCTCGACGACCTGCCCCACGCGCTGCGCGAGGCATTGCTGGTGGCCTGGCGGTCGGAACCAGAGCGCCTGCAATGACGATCGAGGTCCGACCGCAGCCGACTGCGCCACAGGCGCCGCTGCGCCCGGTGCGCCTGGGCCGGGTCGAGTACATCAACGTGCTGCCCGTCTACCTGGGCCTGGAGCGCCAGGGCACGCGCTGCGACGTCATCTCCGGTGTGCCCACCGAGCTGAACCGCCAGCTCGACGCGCGGCGCATCGACTGCGCGCCGGTGTCCGCCATCGAGGTGGCCCGCCACGCCGGCGCCTACGCGGTGCTGCCCGGACTGAGCATCAGCAGCGTCGGCGCCGTCGGCTCCTCGATGCTGATCAGCAAGCTGCCGCCCGAGCGGCTCGGCGGCCACAGCGTGGCCCTGACCACGCACTCCGCCGCCTCGCTCGCCTTCTTCCGCATCCTCTGCGCCCGGCTCTGGCACGTGCAGGTGCGCACCGAGGACGCCGCGCCGGACCTCGACGCCATGCTCCGCGACCACGACGCCGCGGTGCTCATCGGCAACCCCGCCATCGTCGCGGTCAACCAGGCGGAACGGCGCGGCAACCTGCACGTCGTCGACCTCGGTGAGGCCTGGCACGAGCTGACCGGGCTGCCCGCCGTCTTCGCGGTGTGGGCGCTCTGGAACGACTGGGCGCGGCAGCAGCCCGAGGCGGTGCGCGTGCTCCGCGAGGACCTGGAGCGCGGCCGCGCCTGGGGCCTGCATCCCGACAACCACGCCGCGCTGGTGCAGCGCGGCGCCTTCGACACCGGCCTGCCCGAGGCGGACATCGACGCCTACTTCGCCAAGCAGGACTACCGCCTCACCGCCGACCACGAGCGTTCGCTGCTGCGCTACTTCGCCCTGCTCGCCGAGCTGGACCTGGCGCCGCCGCTGCGCTCCCTGGAATTCGCCTCGTGAATCGCGCCGCGCGCATGCCCGCACCGCGGCCGATCCCGCCACTCATGGCCACAACCCTGCCCCTGCAACGCGCCCTGGAGCGCGCCGCCGACGGCGAGCGCCTGGCTCCCGAGCTGGCCGTGCGGCTGCTCGAGTCGGCGCCGCTGCTGGAGCTGGCCGGCGCAGCGCACGAGCGCCGCCGCGCCGTCACCGACCCCGGCCGCGTCACCTACCAGATCGACCGCAACATCAACTACACCAACGTCTGCGTGACCGACTGCTCCTTCTGCGCCTTCTACCGCCACCGCGGCCACCCCGAGGCCTACACGCAGTCGACCGAGCAGATCCTGCAGCGCTGCCGCGAGGCCGTCGAGCTCGGCGCCACCAGCGTGCTGATGCAGGGCGGCCACAACCCCTGGCTGCCCATCTCCTACTACGAGGAGCTCTTCGGCGCCATCAAGACGGCCTTCTCGCAGCTCCACGTGCACGCGCTCTCGCCGACGGAGATCGGCTTCATCGCCGCCAAGGTGGAGGAGAAGCCCGTCGCCGAGGTGATCGCCCGCCTGCGCGATGCCGGCCTCGACTCCGTGCCCGGCGGCGGCGCCGAGATCCTCGTCGACCGCGTCCGCGACGTGGTCTCACCGAAGAAGCAGCGCAGCGCCGACTGGCTGGACACGGTGCGCGAGATCCACCGCGCCGGCCTGCCCACCACCGCCACCATGATGATGGGCCACGCCGAGACGCTCGCCGAGCGCGTCGAGCACCTGCGCCTGCTGCGCGAGCTGCAGGACGGGCAGCCCGGCATCCTCAGCTTCATCCCCTGGACCTACCAGCCCGACCACACGGAACTCAAGGGTGAGCGCGCCAGCGGCACCGACTACCTGCGCACCCTGGCCATCGCACGGCTGATGCTCGACAACGTGCTGCACCTGCAGGCCTCGTGGCTCACCGTCGGCGCGCAGATCGGGCAGCTCGCGCTCAGCTTCGGCTCCGACGACCTCGGCTCGGTGATGCTCGAAGAGAACGTGGTGACTCTGGCGGGCGCACCGCACGCCAGCAACCAGGCCGAGCTGATCCGCGTCATCGAGGATGCGGGCTTCACCGCCGCGCGCCGCGACACCTACTACGCCATCCTCGAGGTGCACGAGCGCGACGACGCCGCCGCGTCGATGCTCGACCGTCGCCGCGTCGGCCGCATCGCCGGGCCCGGCATCGCGGGCAGCACGCCCGCGCAGTCGCCGGGCACCGCGGGCGTGGTGCCCGAGGGCGACACACCGAGCGGCCGCAAGCGTCGCGCGGCGGCGTCCTCGACGCGGGAGTAGCCCGACCGTGACCGCCGACGCCACGGCGCCAAGCCTGGCCGCGCAGGCGCACGCCCTGGCCCGGCGCCTGCCCAAGGCGGAGCTGCACGTCCACCTCGAAGGCACCATGGCGGGCGGGCTGCTGCAACGCCTCGCCGCCAAGCACGGCATGGAGCTCGACCCGGTGGTGCTGCGCCCGCTCGGCGCGGACGGCGGCGAGCGCAGCTTCACCGCCTTCCTGGCCTCGTTCGTCACCCGCCTGCGCGCCCTGCGCGACCCCGACGACTGGTGCGCCCTGCTCGACGACTTCCTTCGTGCCCAGCATGGCCACAACGTCAAGTACACCGAGGCCTTCGTCACCTTCTACGGCGCGCTGCGCGGCGACTACGTGCTGCGCGACGTGCTGCGCGCCATGGCCGAGGTGGAGCGCGACTGGCACGCGCGCGGCTGCGCGCTGCGCCTGGTCATGGACTCACCGCGCCAGTTCGGTGCCGAGATGGCCATGCAGCTCTTCCGTCTCGCCGCCGCCGACGAGAGCGGGCTGTTCGTCGGCGTGGGCATCGGCGGTGACGAGCTGCTCGGCCCCGCCGAGATGTTCGCCCCCGCCTTCGGCTTCGCCGCCGAACAGGGCATGCTGCTCACCGCGCACGCCGGTGAGCAGGGCGGACCCGACTCCATTCGCGCCGCCGTCGACGTGCTCGGCGTGCACCGCATCGGCCACGGCGTCGCCGCCGCCGGGCACGAGGACCTGCTGCACCACCTGCGCACCCGCGGCGTGGCCGTCGACGTCTGCCCCGGCAGCAACCGCGCCACCGGTGCCTGGGACCCCGCACACGGCCCGCACCCGGTGCGGAGCTTCGTGCAGCACGGCGTGCGCATCGACGTCGGCAGCGACGACCCCGCGGTGTTCGGCACCGACGTCAGCGGCGAATGGGCCGACCTCATGCTGCGCGACGGCTTCACACCACACGAGTGCTTCGAGCTCACCCTGGGCGCGCTCGACGTCGCCTACCTCGACGACGCGCATCGCGCGCGGCTGCGCGCGTATTTCGAGGCTGAGCTGGAAGACCTGCGCGGCGACGCGGCCGCGCTCGAAGAGTCGCTGCACCAGGCAACCGCGTGACCGAACAGACCTCGACCCCGTCGCCGCAGGTCGCACCCGAACAGGTGCGCACCATGTTCGACCAGATCGCCCGCTTTTACGACCTGCTCAACACCGTGCTCAGCCTCGGCCGCGACGCCGCCTGGCGCCGCGCCGCCGCGCGCGCCACGCAGCTCGATGCCGGCGACAGCGCGCTCGACGTCTGCACCGGCACCGGCAAGCTGGCCCGCCTGCTGCGACACCGCGTCGGCACCACGGGACATGTCACCGGCGTCGACTTCAGCGAGAATATGCTGGCCATCGCGCGCCGCCGCGTCGACGGCGTCGCCTTCCACGCCGGCGACGCCACCCGTCTCGACGGCGTCGACGACGAGAGCGTCGACGCGGTCACCGTCGCCTTCGGCCTGCGCAACGTCGTCGACCGCGCCGCGGCGCTGCGTGCCGCCCACCGCGTGCTGAAGCCCGGCGGGCGTTACGTCATCCTCGAGTTCGCCCAGGTCGACGTGCCCCTCTTCGGCCGCGTCTACGGCTGGTACATGACGAAGGTGCTGCCGCGCATCGGCCGCGCCCTCAACCCGCACAGCGGTGCCTATTCCTACCTGCCCGCCTCCATCGCCGCCTACCCGCGCGCGGAGGTGGTCAGCGAATGGCTGCGCGAAGCCGGGTTCAGTGCGGTGCGGGTGCGGCGGATGACGCTGGGGATCGTGAGCCTCCACGTCGCCACACGGCCGAGGGCAGCACGGTGAGCACCAGCAGCGCGCCGCCCGCACCGGCCACGATCAACCCCGGCTGCACCGAGACCTGGTAGAGCTGCGCACTCACCGGCACGAAGCCGCCGGTGGAGGTGAAGAGCCCGGCGCCGATGGCCAGCAGCGCGCCGGCGAAGGCGACGCCCGCTTCGCGCACCGAAGAGCGGCGGGGGCGGAGCAGGCGGTCGGCGCCCATCAGCAGGGCCAGGGCGGCGCCGACACAGGCGGCCAGGCCGCTGCCGTGAAAGCCGTCGAGCGTCTGCGTGTGGGTCACGCCTCCGGCGCGCACCACCACGTTCTCCCAGGGGAGAAGGCATCCCGCCACCGCCGCTGCGCCGGCGAAGACGGCGAGCAGCGGTCCCGCGCCGCGGCGTACCCGGATCATCGCCGCCCATTAGACACGACGGCGCGCGCCTACCGTGGAACGCCGCCCTGCCGTGCCTCGAGCTGCTTGACGTAGCCACCGGCCACCGTCACCGCGCCGCCGACGACGGCGACGAAGACGCCGTACTTGACGCCGCCGACGAGTCGCTCGTTGTTGACCAGCCAGAACACCACCGCGCCGGCGATCTCCACCGCGCCGCCGATGATGTAGGCGACGGGATCGTTGACCGACAGCTCGGGAAGGCGCGCCTCCGGCACCAGGTTGCGCACGCACAGCAGCGTCAGCACCATCAGCATGCCGAGGAAGGTGAGCCAGCCCCAGTCATGCAATCCGTTGGCGGTGTTGCCGTAGCCGTTGTCCCACCAGGGCAGGAAGATCGACAGCAGGACGATCGCCGACCCGGCGATCAGCACCCGATCCCCACCCGTGAGCTTGCGCAGGGAGTCGAGTGTCATGCCCTGTGCGGCGTCCTCCGCGGCGTGCTGCATCCGTCGTTGTCCCCCGTATGTCGTGCCGCATGCTACGGACGCCGTCCCCCGCCGGTCAAACAAGTTCCGATGAAGGTTTGTCGAGGCGGGGAGCGGATGCAGCGTCCCCGCCTCGACAGCGCCGGCTCAGCGGCGGCCGTGCAGGCGGCGCGGCGCCGCGGCCTCGCGCTGCTGCCAGCCGCCCAGCAGCATGCCGGCGCCGGCCAGGAAGGCGACCACGATGCCCAGTGTCATGTGATGGAAGGCGCCGCTGCCGTTGACGCCGATGAGCATCTGCAGCACCACCGCGCCGAAGGCGACGCAGCCGAGCAGGAAGAATGCCTGGCCCTCGCGGATGGGCAGCGTGTTGCGCACCACGATGACCTCGTGGCGGATGAGCAGCAGCAGGACGGTGGCCGCCGCGGTGAAGAACAGCACGTCGCCGAGGAAGCCGGTGCCGAACGCGTTCTGGGTCACCAGCGCGCTGCCGGTGTCGAAGTGGTACCAGGGCAGGAAGGTGGCCAGCAGGGCGAAGGGCGCGCTGACCGCGCAGACGCGGTCGGGCTGGGAGAGGCGGTCGAGCATGCTCTCACTCCTTAGTCGACGGACCCGGCTGCGTGTTGGATGGTGTGCGCAACGGATCGACGTCGACCGAAGACCCGTGCTGTGGCGGTGTGGTGTGTGTGGGTCCGAGCGCATGGTAAGGGTGTCCCGCTCGGAATGTCAACGCGTCTGCGGTAGTGCGCCTGCCGAACGACTCCGAGACTCCGGCGTGGAGTCAGTCCGTGGGCGACTGCGCCTGGGTGGTCGAGCCGCTGTCCGCAGCGCCCTCGGTGCCGGTGCCGCGGCGGCGGCGACGGCCTCCGCGGCGGCGGCGTCGCGTCGAGCGCGGGCGGGTCTCGGCGGGCGCGTCCTCGCCGGTCTCGGCGGGATCGCCCTCGCCGGCCGGCGCGGCCACGACCGGGGTGCCGCGCGTCCCGCCCATGCGGCGGCGGCGCTCGGGCAGGCCGGGCACGGGAAACCGCGGGGGCGGCGGCTGGCCGTCGCGGAGCAGGTCGCCGAGGGTGTTCCAGCCGAACTCCTCGCTGCCGCGCTGGAGCAAGGCCAGGAAGCAGGCGGCGGTGGCCTCGGCGTCGGCCAGGGCGTGATGCGGGCGGCGGTGGGTCACGCCCAGCTCGGCGCAGAGCCGCTCCAGGCCGATGGTGTCGCGCAGCCCCCAGAGCTTGCCGGCCAGGCGCGAGGTGTCGATGTTGTCGGCGTCGAGGGGACGCCCGATGGTGCGGCCCAGCAGCCGGGTGTCGAAGGCGTCGGCGGAGTGCTCGACCAGCACCGCCCCGGCGGCGAAGCGGCGGAAGCGGTCGACCACGTCGTCGGCGGGCGGCGCCCCGGCCAGCACCGCGTGCGAGATGCCGTGCAGGCGCCGCGCGTGCGGGTTGATGCGGTCGTTGCTGTGCACCAGCGTCTCGAAGGAGCAGAGGTGGCGGTCAAGGGTGAAGGCCACCGCGCCCAGCTCGACGAGGCGGTGCGGGGTCTGCCCGGTGGTCTCGCAGTCGAGGGCCACGAAGCGGAGCTGCTCGACGGGCGTCTCGGCCGGCGGGCGGCCGCCGGCCCAGGGATCGTCGCCGTCGTCGAGCGCCGCGAAGGGCTCGCCGTTGGCGGGTCCGAGGCGGAGGACGAAGGCTTCGCCGACGGGCACGGTGCCACGCTGGCGACCGTAGCGGCGTCGCCCGGCCTGTCGGTCCGACCCTTCCTGCGCCACACCGGGAGGGGCGGCCGCGCTGCCCGGAGCGGGTTCCGACGGCTCCAGGCCCGCGGTCCCAGCATCCGCGTGCAGCATGGAAAAAGGGTACAGCATCCCTGGGAGATCACCCTCGACCGTTGCGCGCATGTTGCGCCCGGCGGGAGGGCGCGATCCGGCCCCGTCGCCGCCGCTCCTATACTCTTGGGTCATTCACCCCATGGCCAGCCAGCCACGCCCGGCCTACTACCCGGCCATGCTCGATCTCGCCGGCCGCCTCGCGCTCCTCGTCGGCGGGGGGGAGGTGGCGGCCCAGAAGGCGGGCCCGCTCCTCGAGGCCGGAGCCGAGCTGCGCCTCGTCGCCCCCCGGCTCGTCCCCGCCCTGCAGGCGCGGGTGGAGGCGGGGGAGGTGCGCTGGGAGCAGCGCGCGGTGCGGCCGGGCGACACGGAGGGCTGCGCCGTGGTGGTCTGCGCCACCGATCAGCGCGAGGTCAACAAGCAGGTGTCCCAGGAGGCCCGGGCCGCGGGGATCCCCGTCAACGTGGTCGACGATCCCGAGCTCTGCACCTTCATCGTCCCCTCCACGGTGCGGCGCGGCCCGCTGCAGGTGTCGGTGAGCACCGGCGGCCGCAGCCCCGCCTTCGCCAAGTTCATGCGCAAGGAGCTGGAGCGCGCCGTCGGCGAGGAGTACGGGCTGCTCGCCGAGATGGCCGGCCGCATGCGCGACCTGGCCCGCGACGCCGGGATCGGCTATGCCGACCGCGACCAGGCCGCGGCCGCGGCTCTCCCCGAGCTGCTCGACCTGCTCCGCGCCGGCCGGGTTGCCGATGCCTGGACGCTGGCCGAGCAGCGCGCCCTGACCACCCCGGCGAGCCAGGCCTGAGCACGCCCATGGAGCTCGTCGCCACCGGCCTCACCTTCCGCACCGCGCCGCTGGCCGTCCGCGAGCGCGCCGTGGTGCCCGACGGCGAGGCGCGCCACGTGCTCCGCTACCTGGTCGGCCACAGCGGCCTGGGCGCCGCGGCGGTGCTGAGCACCTGCAACCGCACCGAGTTCTACCTGGTCAGCCCCGACGCCGAGCTGGCCGCCGAGGCGGTGCCGCGGCTGGCCCGCTACCTCGACCCCTCGGGCGGCGGCGGCGTCGCCGAGCACCTCTGGTCGCTGCAGGGCGCCGACGCGGTGCGCCACATGTTCCGCGTCGCCGCCGGGCTCGACTCGATGGTGCTCGGCGAGGCGCAGATCCTCGGGCAGTTCAAGGCCGCGCACCGCGTGGCCCGCGCCGCCGGCACCCTCGACGCCCACCTCGACTTCGTCATGCGCCGCGCGGTGAGCGCGGGCAAGCGGGTGCGCACCGACACCGGCATCGGCCGTCGTGCGGGCAGCCTCTCGGAAGCCGCCGTGGAGTACGCGCGCAGCGCCTGCGGGTCGCTCGACGGGTTGGGCGTGCTGCTGCTCGGCGCGGGCAAGATGAGCGCGCTGGCCGCGCGGCGGCTCGCCTCGTCCGGCGCGCGGCTCTACATCACCTCGCGCGGCGGCGAGAGCGCCGTCGACCTGGCCGCGCAGCTCGGCGGAGTTCCGGTCGCCATCGACAACATCCTGGACGCCGCCGGCGAGTACGACGTGGTGCTCTGCTCGACCTCGAGCCCGGTGCCGGTGCTGAGCCGCGCCGACGTGGACCGGCTGCAGTCGCTGCGCGGCGGGCGCGCGCTGTGCATCGTCGACATCGCGGTGCCGCGCGACGTCGACCCGCAGGCGGCGTCGGTCGAGGGCGTGACGCTGGTCGACCTCGACGGGCTGGGCGAGCGGGTGAACGAGAACCTCGAAGGACGGCGCCGCGAGCTGCCCGAGGCGGAGCGCATCATCGACGAGGAGCTGCGCACCACCGTCACCGTGATCGGGCAGCGCGACGCGGCGGGACCGACCATCAGCGCGCTGACCCGTCGCGCCGAGCAGCTGCGCCGCCGCGAGGTGGAGCGCACCCTCCAGCGCCTCGACGTCGACGACGCGGTGCGCGCCCAGGTCGACGTGCTCACCCGCAGCCTTGTGCGCAAGCTGCTGCACGGGCCGATCACCCATCTCAGGGAGAGCGCCGACGACCCGGCGACCGCGTTGCGCCTGCGCGAGGTCTTCGATCTGGACGAGCACGGCGGCGGGTCGAACGGCTCGCCGTACGAGTGAGCCCGGGCGCGTCCGCATCGCCGCGGGTGCTGCGCGTGGCCACGCGCGGCAGTGCGCTGGCGCGGGCGCAGACGGAGATCGCCGTCGCCGCACTGCGCGGCGCCGCCGGTGTCGAGACGGAGGTGCTGGTGGTGCGCACCAGCGGCGATCGCTCGCAGCACGTCCCCGCGGCGTTGATGGAGGGACAGGGCTGGTTCACCGCGGAGCTGGAGCAGGCGCTGCTCGACGGGCGCGCGGACGCGGCGGTGCACAGCGCCAAGGATCTGCCCACGGAGCTCGCTGACGGGCTGGTCGTTGCGGCCTACCTGCCGCGCGCCGATGCGCGCGACGCGCTGGTGACGCGCGACGGTGCGTCGCTGGTCGAGTTGCGCGCAGGTGCGCGCGTCGGCACCAGCAGTCCGCGGCGCGAAGCCTTCCTGCGCGCAGTGCGTCCGGATGTGCGAGCGGTGCCGATGCGCGGCAACGTCGACACGCGGCTGCGCAAGCTCGACGAGGGCGAGGTCGACGCGCTGCTGCTCGCTGCGGCGGGACTCGACCGCCTCGGGCTCGGTGAGCGCGCGAGTGAGCGGCTCGATCCGGCGCAGTTCGTGCCCGCGCCCGCGCAGGGCGTCATCGCCGTCGAGACGCGTCGCGTCAGCGAGACCGCGGCGCTCTGCGCAGCCGCAAACGACGCCGACGCCGCCGCCGCGGTGCGCGCCGAGCGCGAGGTGCTGCGCCGGCTCGGTGCGGGCTGTCGCCTCCCGCTGGGCGCCTGGGCGCGCATCGACGACGGTCGACTCGTGGTTCTCGGAGCCCTCGCCGTCGACAGCGGGACGTCGGTGTCCATCCGCACGGCCGAGCGATCCGGCGACCCCGCCGATGCCCAGGCGCTCGGTGCCGCGGTTGCCGAGGAGCTGCGGGGATGACCGCCACCGCGGGCACGGTCTACCTGGTCGGCGCCGGTCCCGGCGATCCCGGGCTGCTCACCCTGCGCGGCCAGGAGCTGCTGGCGAGCTGCGACGCGGTGGTCATCGACGCTCTGGCCAGCCCCGAACTGCTCCGACACTGCAAGCCGGGCACCGAGGTGCACCGGGCCGGCAAGCGCGCCGGGCAGCACTCGGCGACGCAGGACGAGATCAACGCCCTGCTCGTCCGCCTCGCCCGCGAGGGCAGGTCGGTGGTGCGCCTCAAGGGCGGTGACCCCTTCGTCTTCGGCCGCGGCGGCGAGGAATGCGAAGCCCTGCGCGACGCGGGCATCGCCTTCGAGGTGATCCCCGGCGTCACCAGCGCCGTCGCCGCGCCCGCCGCGGCGGGCATCCCGGTCACCCATCGCGACTGGGCCGGGCACGTCACCATCGTCACCGGGCACGAGCGCGAGGGTGAGGAGGGACGCATCGACTACGCGCCGCTCGCCGCGCTTCTGCCCGAGGGGACGCTCGTCTTCCTGATGGGCGCGCGCACCCTGCCGCGCATCGTCAGCGGCCTCATCGAGGGCGGCGCCGCACCCGACACGCCGGCCGCCGCGGTGCAGTGGGGCACCGATCCGCGCCAGCGCTCCTGCGGCACGCCGCTGTCGGACATCGCCGCCGCGGTGGATGCGGCGGGCATGGGCTCGCCGATGGTCACCGTGGTCGGCCGTGTCGCCGGGTTGCGCGAGCGCCTGCAGTGGTTCGAGCGCCGGCCGCTGCACGGCCGCCGCATCGTGGTCACCCGCGCCCGCGCCCAGGCCAGCGGCTTCCTCGAACGCCTCCGCCGCATGGGCGCCGACGCCGTGGAGATCCCGGTCATCGCCGTCGAGCCCGCCGCCGAGCAGCGCGACCTCGAGGCCGCCCTCGACCACCTCGCCGCCCCCCACAGCGGCGACCGCTGGGCCGTCTTCACCAGCGCCAACGCCGTCGATCTGGTCTGGGACGCCGTCGAGCGCTCGCGGCGCGACGCCCGCCTGTTCGCCGGTGTGCGCCTGGTGGCCATCGGCCCCGAGACCGCCGCCGCCCTCGCCCGCCACGGCCTGCGCGCCGACCTCGTTCCTGAGGAGTACGTCGCCGAGGCGGTGGCCGACGCCATGCTCGCCGCAGGCGTCGCCGGTGCCCGCATCTGGCTGCCCCGTGCCGCCATGGCCCGTGACGTCCTGCCCGACCGCCTGCGCGAGGCGGGCGCCGAGGTCGACGTGCTGCCCCTCTACCGCACCGTCCTCCCCGACGACGCGCGCCACGCCCTGCACGAAGCGCTCGACCGCGGCCCGGTCGACGCCGTCACCTTCACCTCGAGCAGCACCGTCCAGCATTTCCTCCAGGCCCTCGACGGCCGCCCCTTCCCGCCCGGCGCCGTCGCCGCCTGCATCGGCCCGGTCACCGCCCGCACCGCCGAGTCCGCGGGCCTCCCCGTCGGCATCGTCGCCGCCGAGTACACGACGGCCGGCCTGGCCGCAGCCCTCGCCGCCCACTTCGCCACAGCCACCCGCTGATCCTTGCCAGCCGGCGTCCTTGTGAAAGGATCGCCCCGCAACCTTTCATACAGCGACCCGCAAGGCAAGGATCGCGCCCGGGACACGAGACCCCGCCCAGCCGCTACCCTGACCCACCGCCATGCCGTTCCCCACCGACCGGCCCCGCCGGCTGCGCCGCACGCCCGCGTTGCGCCGCCTCGTCCGCGAGACCCGGCTCCGGCCCGACGACCTCATCCTCCCCGCCTTCGTCAACGAGGCGCTCGACGAGCCGCGCGCGATCGCCACCATGCCGGGCCAGCATCAGGAGTCGCACGACTCGCTGCTGCGCAGCGTCGCCGAGGCCCGCAAGCTGGGCATCAACGCGGTGATCCTGTTCGGCATCCCGCGTGACAAGGACGCCGAGGGCTCGCAGGCCTGGCACGACCGCGGCGTGGTGCAGACGGCCATCCGCCGCGTCAAGCACGAGTTCGGCGACGAGGTGGTGGTCATCGCAGACAACTGCCTCGACGAGTACACCGACCACGGCCACTGCGGCGTGCTGCGCGACGACGGCACCGTCGACAACGACAGCACCATCGACATCTACGCGCGCATCGCCGTGTCGCAGGCGGCCGCGGGCGCCGACGTCATCGCGCCCAGCGGCATGATGGACGGCCAGGTCGCCGCCATCCGCCAGGCGCTCGACGACAACGGCTTCGAGCACATCGCCATCCTCGCCTACAGCGCCAAGTACGCCTCGGTGATGTACGGGCCCTTCCGCGAGGCCGCCGGCTCGGCACCGCGCTTCGGCGATCGCCGCTCGTACCAGATGGACGTGGCCAACCAGCGCGAGGCGGTGCGCGAGGCCCTGCTCGACGTCGACGAGGGCGCCGACATGGTCATGGTCAAGCCCGCGCTGACCGCGCTCGACGTGGTCGCCCGGGTGCGCGACGCCACCGACCTGCCCCTGGCCGCCTACTGCGTCAGCGGCGAGTATGCGATGCTGCGCGCCGCCGCGGCGGCGGGCGCCTTCGAGGAGCGCGCCGCGGTGCTGGAGGTGCTGACCGGCATCCGCCGCGCCGGCGCCGACCTGGTCATCACCTATCACGCGCGCGACGTGGCGCGATGGCTGTCTGAGGAGGCATAGGGGAGAAGTGGCTACGGCAGCACCGGAAGAGCCCAAGGGCGGCGGCGGGCGCATTGCCGCCATCGCCGCGCTGGTGATCGTCGCCGCGGCGCTGGTCGCGCTCGGCTTCGGCCTCAACCGCATCGCCGGCGCCAACACCGCGGCGGGCGTCATCACCCCGCCGCCGACGCCGACCCAGTCGACACCGCCTCCCACTCCGACCGCCACACCGCTGCCGACGCCGACCCCGTCGCCGATCGCCTACGCCGACTGCAGCAAGGCGACCTTCGCCGCCACGCCGCTGGCGGCCCTCAACCCGCCGGCCGACGTGCACAAGTACAGCGCGGTGCCGCCGATGACCATCGACACCACCAAGCTCTACCAGGCCACCATCCACACCGCCAAGGGCGACATGGTGATGTGCCTGCAGCCGGACCTGGCGCCGACCACCGTCAACGTGCTGGTGACCCTGATCCGCAACCACTTCTTCGACGGGCTCAAGTTCCACCGCGTCGTCGCCGACTTCGTCATCCAGGGCGGCGACCCGACGGGCAGCGGCAGCGGCGGTCCCGGCTTCAGCTTCGCAGACGAGCCGGTGCACAACAGCTACGTCGACGGCACCCTGGCCATGGCCAACTCCGGCCCCAACACCAACGGCTCGCAGTTCTTCATCTGCATCGGCTCGCAGTGCTCCTCGCTGCAGCCCAAGTACAACCTCTTCGGCAAGCTGGAGTCGGGCCTCGACGTCGCCAAGAAGATCGCCCAGAACGACGTCATCGAGTCGATCACGGTGCGCCAGCAGCAGTGAGCGGCGCGCGGGAGCGGTCGCGTGCGCTGATGGAGCGCGCGCAGCGGCTCCTGCCCGGTGGCGTCGACAGCCCGGTACGGGCGTTCCGCGCCGTGGGCGGCACGCCGCCGGTGTTCGCCGGCGCCGAGGGTGCCCGGCTGCGCGACGAGGACGGCAACGAGTACGTCGACATGGTGCTCGCCTACGGCCCGCACATCCTCGGCCACCGCCATCCCGCCATCGTCGAGGCGCTGGCCCGGCAGCTCGAACGCGGCACGGCGTACGGCGGGCCGACCGCGCTGGAGCTTGAATTGGCCGAGCGTGTCATCAACGCGGTGCCCTCGGTGGAGATGGTCCGCTTCGTCAACAGCGGCACCGAGGCCACCATGTCGGCGCTGCGCCTGGCCCGCGCCTGCACCGGGCGCGACCGCATCGTCAAGTGCAGCGGCGCCTACCACGGACACGCCGACATGCTGCTTGTCGAAGCGGGCAGCGGTGTGGCCACGCTCGGCATCCCCGGCTCGCCCGGCGTGCCGGCCGCCGCCGTCGCCGATACGCTGACCGTGCCGTACAACGACGTCGAGGCGGTGCGCACACTCTTCGCAGCACAGGGCGAGCGCATCGCCGCGATGATCGTCGAGCCGGTCGCCGGCAACATGGGCTGCGTGCCGCCGCATCCCGGCTACCTGCAGGCGCTGCGCGAGATCACCACCGAACACGGCGCGCTGCTCATCTTCGACGAGGTGATGACCGGCTTCCGGGTCGCCTACGGCGGCGCCCAGTCGCTCTACGGCGTCACCCCCGACCTCACCTGCCTGGGCAAGGTGATCGGCGGCGGCCTGCCGGTGGGCGCCTACGGGGGCCGCGCCGAGCTGATGAACCAGGTGGCACCCTCCGGCCCCGTCTACCAGGCCGGCACCTTGAGCGGCAACCCGCTGGCCATGGCCGCGGGCTGCGCCGCCCTCGACGTGCTGCACCACGGCGACGCCTACGACGGCCTGGAGCACCTCGGCGCCCGGCTGGGCGCGGGTCTCGCCGCGGCCGCCGAGGACGCCGGGGTGCCCTGCGCGATCAACCGCGTGGGCTCGATGGTCACCCCGTTCCTCGGCGTCATCGAGGTGCACGACTACGAGGGCGCCAGGCGCGCCGACGTCGACCGCTTCGCCGCGCTGCACCGCACCTGGCTCGACGGCGGCGTCTTCTGGCCGCCCTCGCAGTTCGAGGCCGCCTTCCTCTCCACCGCCCACAGCGACGCCGACGTCGACCTGGTCGTCGACCTCTTCGGCCGCGGGGTGCGTTCGTAGCGTTTGGCGCGGCCGCATCCGGCAGGGATTTCTCGTCGTATTCACAGAGGGACGGCGCGAAAGCCGGTGCTACACTGGCCCTCGCTCCCGGCCAACAGGAGCACGGCCGCGCCAGCGGCCATCACCCACGAGGTTCAACCCCATGTCCTTCGGCGCAGGCCACTGGCCTTTCCTCCTGATTCTCCTGGTGATCGTCCTGATCATCTGGGGCCCCGGCAAGCTCCCCGAGCTGGGCTCCGGCATGGGCAAGGCGATTCGCGAGTTCCGCAAGGCCTCGACCGACGTCAAGGACCAGATCGTCCAGGCCACCGCCACCGAGCCCGCCCAGCCGCAGGCCCAGGCGCCCGCCCCGCAGTCTCCCGCTCCGACCGTGCAGCAGCCGGTGGCCCCGGCGGCTCCGTCCGCGAGCGGCGAGCAGCAGCCCTCCGCCTAGTCCGCGGTCGGTCGTGGCGTGCGGCCGGCGCCACCGTGCAGCGGCATCGATGACCCCGGCCGCCGCGGGGGGCAAGCCTGAATGACCACGCTCGCACCCGAGCCGACCACGGTGCCGGTGCCGCCGCCCTCACCCTCGCCGCCGCCTGCGGCCAGCGAGGAGGAGAAGCGGATGACCATCGTCGAGCACCTCGAGGAGCTGCGCCGGGTCCTCATCGTCTCGCTGGTGGCCTGGGCGGCGACCACCATCGTCGCCTTCGTCTTCAACGGACGCGTGCTCACCATCCTCGAGCACCCCTTGAAGGACGTGCTCGCCAAGGGCAACCACCTCAGCCCCCTGCCCATCGTGACCTCTCCGACCGAGCCGCTGACCATTCCCCTCAAGGTGTCGGCCGCGGTCGGCTTCATCGCCGCGCTGCCCATCATCGTCTGGCAGATCTGGACCTTCGTCGCCCCCGGGCTGCGCCCGGTCGAGCGCCGCTTCGCCGGGCCCTTCATCGCCTCCTGCCTGGCCCTCTTCGCCGTCGGCGGCACCTTCGCCTACTTCGTGATGCCGATCGGCCTCAACTGGCTGGCCGGCTTCCTGGGCGGCAATGCCACCTTCCTGCCCGACCTCAACGCCTACCTGAGCTTCTTCACCCTGCTCATCGTCATCTTCGGCGTCACCTTCGAGCTGCCCGTGGTCGTCGTGCTGCTCGGGATGCTCGGCATCGTGTCCTCACGCCGATTGCGCTCCTGGCGCAAGGGGATCTGGGTGGGCATCATCTTCGCCGCCTTCGTGGTCACGCCCGGCGCCGACCCCTTCACGCCCACCGCGCTGCTCATCCCGCTCATCGCGCTCTTCGAAGCCAGCGTGCTGGTGCTCGACAAGGTCCTCAAGCGCTGAGACCAGTATGACTCTCGCAGTGCGAGCGGTATGATGGAAACGTGGCCAAACGATATGCGCAGACCGTCCGCCATCGCACCACGCTGATCCTCCCGGTGGAGCTGCTTCGGGAAGCGGAAGAGGCGGTGGGCTCCACCTCGGCGACGGAGACGGTCACCCTCGCCCTGCACGAGCTGGTCGCCCGACGCCGCCGCGAGCGGCTGCTGGCCGTCGAACTGCCCGACCTGACCCCGCGGAGCGTGGAGGAGCTGCGGCGGTCCCGCTTCCCGGCCGATGCCTGAGCTGGCGGACACCTCGGTGTGGGCGCGCCGACGCCACCCGGCGGTGGCGCCGTGGTGGAACGAGCAGCTCCTGGCCGGAGAGATCGGCACCTGCGAGATGGTCGTTCTCGAGTTGCTCCACAGTGCCCGGACCGGTGAGGAGATGCGCGCGCTGCGGCGGGACCTGTCCGCACTGCCGACACACGCCATGAGCGCGCATGCCTGGACCCGCGTCCTCGACGTCTATCAGGCGCTCGCCGACCAGGCTCCCCAGCATCATCGCTCGGTCAAACTGCCGGATCTCGTCATCGCAGTGTGTGCCGAGGAGGCGGGGTGGGCGCTGGTGCACTACGACCAGGATTACGACGCCATCGCCACCGTTACCGGTCAGACGACCCGCTGGATGGCGCCCCGCGGCAGTCTCTGACGCCGCACGCACCTTCCAGTGTTATAGCTGGGTCTGTCAGTAACCCGCGCCCGCGCCACCTGACGACGAGGAGGCGCCGCTGCCACCGATGCTGATGGTGCCGGTCATCTGCGTGGGGTGGTACTTGCAGTGGAACTGCAGCGAGCCCGACGACGGGGTGGTGAAGGTGAGCGACTTGGTGCTGCCCGGGTCGACGTCGACGGAGCCGCTGCCGTTGTCGAGGGTGAACGAGTGCACGGTGCTGCCGTTGTTGGTCATGTTGACGGTGACCGAGGTGCCGCCCGCCGCGGAGAGCTGGTTGGGGCTGAAGCTGAAGTCCATGGCGGTGAGGTTGAGCGACGACGAACCGCCGCCACCACCGCTGTTGCTGCTCGACGAGGAGCCGCAGGCCGCAACGGCCAGCACCGTGATGGCCATCGAGGCGACGGCCCCCACACCTCGCGCGCTGCGCATGGACAGAGCCGTGCGGACCATGTCAGACCTCCGCTGCTGCTGCGATGCCTTTCGCTCTGCGATACCGCGTGCGGTTACGCCCAGCGTACGCGCATGGACGCGCGCCAGGTGTCGAGCACGCTCGCGTCGCCGCTGACATCGAGCCCGGTGCGATCGCGTCGATTCCAGAGCAGCAGGTAGAGATCCGATGCGCTCGCGGCGACGCTGCAGTCGGTGCCGTCGCGCGCATCGCGGGTCGCGCTGAGTCCATCGGGTCGCATCTCGACCGACCAGGTCGCGTCGAGGTCGGTCGCTCGCAGGGCGAGCGAACACGATCGCGCGAGCTGCACCCGGCGCCGCCGGGACAGGAAGCCGAGCAGCAGCTCGTCGACGCCGTCGGCAGCGAACTTCGCGGGAAGGGGAGTGATCGGTCCTGATGCGCATTCGGCGTCGGCGCGATGGATGGCCGTCTCGTGCGCCTGCCGCCGCGCCCAGAAGGCCAGCGGCGAGGGCGCGGGAAGGAACGACCAGCAGGCCACGTCGGGCGCGGCATCGGAGAGCGTGGCCGCCAGCGCCGCGTGCCCGTCGCGGTACCAGTCGAGCAGGCCGGCGTCGTCCGGCCACGACCGCATCAGCTCCGCCTCCTGCTCATCCCCGACCGGCGCGGCGCTGGGATGGCCCACGTTCCAGGCGGCCCAGCGGTGCACGCCGCCGATGTGCCGCACCAGGTCGCGCAGCGACCACTCTGGGCAGGTGGGCACCGCCGCGTCGAGAGGGGCGCGCGACGCCGCGGTCGCCAGCAGCGCGCCCTCACGGCGCAGCGCCGCGATGTGCTCGGCAACCTCCATGGGCCGCCGAGTCTACGACCTCAGGCGGTGAATACCTGCACCCGCCCGTCGACCACCCGGGTGCGCAGGGCGGGCAGCGGCCGCAGCGCCGCGGGCGCGTAGCTGGCACTCATCGGCTTGCCGTCGAGCCCGAACCAGGCGGGGTGGCAGGGGCAGTCGAGCCGCTGGGCCGATTGGTTGAGGTTGAGCGTGCAGGGCAGGTGGGTGCAGATCGCCGACACCGCCGCGATGCGGTCGCCGTGGTTGACCACGAAGCCCTCGAGGGCACCCGCGGAGAAGCGCAGCGGCCGCCCCACCGGCACGTCCGCGACGGCCGCGACGTCGACCCAGTCGCCGGCGGCCGGCACCAGCTCGGCGGTGGTGGACGATCCGCCCGAGCCCTCGATGCTGCGGTCGACCACCCGGTCGACCCCGGCCCCCAGTGCCGCCGCGGCCGCCGCCACCGCGGCACCGCCGAGCAGCCGCCGCCGGGTCACCAGCGGCGCGCCCGCGGCCGCGCCCTCCTGGCCGTCCATCTCCCGCCGCAGCCGCCGCTGCAGCTTCTCGACGAACTCGGGCCGCGGCGCGTCCGCCCCCGGGCGCCCGGCGCGCAGCGCAGAGGCGACCAGCAGCTGCCGGGCCTCCTCGTCCTCGGCGCCGAAGCGGGGCGGCCGCCGGTCCTGGAGGATGGCCTCGACGTAGCCCTCGACGTCCTTGCGGCGGCGCCTCACGGCAGCTCCTCCTGGGCGGCCCGGCGCAGCGCCCGGTGCTGCAGCACCTTGGCGTTGGTCACGGTGATGCCCATCGCGCCCGCCGTCTCCCTGACCGAGTAGCCGCGCAGGAAGCGCAGCTCCAGGACGCGCCGGTAGTGCTCGGGCAGCGCCGCCAGCACCCGCGCGGCGCGGGACACGCCAGCGTCCTCGCCGGGGCGCCTCTCCTCGACCTCGGGCGAGGCGACCTCCTCGTCGAGCAGGCCGACGTCGCAGCCGTAGTGGAGGGTCCAGTGCTCGGCGAGCACGCTGCGGGCGGTGGCCATGAGGTAGGAGCGGATCTCGGGGGCGCTGGCGCGGAGGCGCAGCCGGGGCAGGGCGCGGAGGAAGGCCTGCTCGGAGATGTCCTCGGCGTCGGCGCGGTTGCCGGTGCGCGCGTAGCAGTAGCGGTACACGGGACCGACGTGCTCGCGGTACACCTCCTCCCAGCCCGCGGGCTCGCCGAGGACGTGGATCGCCGGAGACGTCGACGGCGACTGTTCCACGCGTGGCTCCCACGGCTGCTGCACGGCTGGGCTCCGGGCGTCCACGGCGGACGCCAACCCCTGACGATAGCGGGTACCCGGCGCAGTTACACCTCTAGGTGGAGGGCAGGCTGGCCGTGAGCACGGGATCGCTGGTCGGCCGGGAGACGCCGCCGGGCTTCTCCACGGTGGCCGCGACCATGGCGTAGCCGGAGATGCTGCCGTGGATGGCGGCCGTCCAGCTCCCGTCGGGCTGCTGGGTGAGGAACCCCGCGGGGGTGACCGAGGTGGCCGAGCGCAGCAGCCAGATCTCGTAGACATGGGCCGGCTGGGGGCCGAGCCCGCGGACGCTGAGCACGCCGGTCTGGGTCTGCGGGTAGTAGGTGAAGCTGCCCTGCACGGCGGGCTGGGCGATGGAGGCGCTCACCGGCGACGAGAGTGGGGCGGTGCCGCCGCCGCGGGTGACCGACACCACCAGCAACGCCACCGCGGCCGCCGCCGCCAGCGCGCCGCCCAGGGTGAAGCCGCGCCCGCTGGGCACCGACCGCCAGAGCCGCGCCAGCCGCCCGCGCAGCGACGGCGCCGGCGGGGTCCGTGCCGCCTGCCGGGCCACCACCGCCGCGCCCGCCGGCGAGGTGGCGTAGACCTCGGCCAGGATGCGCGCCCGCAGTCCCGCCGGCGGCGGCACCTGCTCGACGGCCACGCCGAGCAGGTCCGCGGTGGCCGTGTAGTCCGCCGCCGAACGGCGGCAGCGCGCGCAGCCGGGGACGTGGTCGCGCACGGTCTTCAGGTCGTCGTCCTGGAAGCCGCCGCTGACCGCGCCCACGGCGAGGATCAGATCGACGTCGTCGCAGCTGGTCACGTTGTCACCTCGCCCAATCCCTTCCCTTCCAATGCCGTGCGCAGCCGCCGCAGAGCGGCGCGCGTGCGGCCCTTGACCGTCCCCAGCGGGACGCCGAGCAGGCCGCTGATCTCGGATTGCGAGTATCCGCCATAGTAGGCCAATTCAATTGTCTGCCGCTGGTCGGCGGGCAGCTCGACGAGCGCGGACCGTACGTGGTCGCGCTCGATCTCCAGCGACACCGTCTCGAACATGTCGGGGACGCCGTCGCCGGCCGGCGCGCCCTCCAGGGGGAGGTCGGTGCGGGCCCGGCCGGCGCGTCCGCGCAGGCGGTCGAGGGCGCGGTGGTGGACGATCGAGCAGAGCCAGGTGCGCAGGCTGCCCCGCTCGGGGCGGTAGCTGTCGGCGCGCCGCCAGATGGAGAGGAAGGCGTCCTGCACCACGTCCTCGGCGGCGCCGGCGTCCTGGAGCACCCGGTAGGCGAGCGAGTAGGCGAGGCCGCCGTAGCGGTCGTAGAGCACCTCCATGGCCTCGGGCCGCTCCTCGGCGAGGAGGGCCAGGACCCGGTCGTCGCTCGCGATCACCCGCTCACTCCATCGCTCGATGCGTGGTCGGACACGCCTCTGCATACGCCGTCCCCCCGCGCCGCGGATCATGCGCCACGGTGCGCCACTCCCACCACGTAGACTGCCAGCCCGATGCGACCCGACGGACGACGTCCAGACGAGATGCGCCCTGTCTCCATCGAGCCGGGCGCCGTTCCCTACGCCGAGGGCAGCGCGCTGGTCGGCTTCGGCGAGACGCGCGTGCTCTGCGCCGCGTCGGTGGAGGAGAGGGTGCCGCCGCACCGCAAGGGCACCGGCTCCGGCTGGATCACCGCCGAGTACGCCATGCTGCCGCGCAGCACCCAGACGCGCACCGAGCGCGACGGCCGGCGCGGCCGCGTCGACGGGCGGGTGCAGGAGATCCAGCGCCTCATCGGCCGCTCGCTGCGCGCCTCGGTGGACATGGACACGCTGGGCGAGCGGACCATCGTGGTCGACTGCGACGTGCTGCAGGCCGACGGCGGCACGCGCACCGCGGCCATCACCGGGGGCTACGTGGCCCTGGCGCTGGCCATCGACCGGCTGCGCGAGGCGGGCCTGGTGCGCCGCGAGCCCATCCGCCACGCGGTGGCCGCGGTGAGCGTGGGCATCGTCGGCGGCCAGCCGCGGCTCGACCTCAACTACCTCGAGGACTCCGCCGCGCACACCGACATGAACTGCGTCGCCGCCGAGGACGGGCGCTTCATCGAGCTGCAGGGCACCGCCGAGCAGGAGCCCTTCAGCCGCGAGGAGATGACCGCGCTGCTGTCGCTCGCCGACAAGGGGCTGGGCCAGCTCTTCGCCGCGCAGCGGGAGGCGCTTCGCCACTGAGCCCGCGGCTGACGCTGGTGGCGGCGACGCGCAACCCGGGCAAGCTGGCCGAGCTGCGGCGGGTGCTGGGGCCGGGCGTCGAGCTGCTCTCCCTCGACGACGTGGGGGTGGCGGGTGAGCTGCCGGAGCCCTTCGCGACCTACGCGGAGAACGCGCGCGCCAAGGCGGAGGCGGCGCGCGACGCGACCGGCAGGGCGGCCATCGCCGACGACAGCGGCATCGAGGTGCCCGCGCTGGGCGGCTGGCCGGGACACGAGTCGGCACGCTGGATGGGAGACGGCGCGCATGACCGCGACCGGCTGCTGGGGTTGATCGACCGCGTGCGTGCCGAATGCCCCGACGACCCGCGGGCGCGCTATGTCGCCGCGGTGGCGCTGGCCCGGCCCGGCGCGGAGACGCGGGTGTTCCACGGCTCCTGCACCGGTGTGCTGGTCCCACCGCGCGGCGGGGCCGGGTTCGGCTACGACCCGTCGTTCCTCTCCGACGACCTGGGCATCACCTTCGGCGAGGCGAGCGACGCCGCCAAGGACAGCTGCTCGCACCGCGCCCGTGCCCTGCGGGCCCTGCTGGCCTCCGGCGCGCTCGACGCAATGTCAGGCGAACCTCGCACGTCATAGGACAGGGGGGTGGGGCGTGTCTCACGCCCCGCGATGGTGAGTTCCGAGGAGGACGGGTTCGATGCAGGCACGCCGCCTGGCTGCAGTCACGACCGCGATCGCCGGCATCGCCGCGGCGGCACTCAGCTCCCCCGCGGTGGCGCGGGCCGACGACTCGGGCACCCACGTGCGGCCGGGACCGGCCATCCTCTACCAGCAGCCGGCCACCGCGCCGCAGCTCACCAACACCGACCCCTGGGAGGCGCGGCCGCTGCTCGTCTCCGGCGCGCACGCCTACGTCGACGGCGAGTTCCTCTACCAGGACTTCCTCTACGACGACTCCGGCGCCAACGGCCGTTTCAACGACCCCAACGACAAGCGGCCGCAGAACGACCTCTTCTCGCTGCGCACCGGCACCTACTCGTACCCCTCGGATCCGCGCTACGCGGGCAACGCCGCCGACCTCGTCGAGCTGCGGCTGCGGCCCAGCGACGGGTCGACGCTGTTCCGCATCACCCTGACCGAGCTCAAGGACCCCTCGGTCGTGGCGGCCACCATCGGCATCGGCACGCCCTCGTCGGCGTCGAAGCCGTTCCCCTACGGGGCCAACGTCAGCGGCCCGGCGGACCACTTCCTCAGCGTGCACGGCGGCAGCGCCGACTTCGACGGCGCGGCGGTTCCGGCCACCATCGACCAGAAGCGGGCGCAGATCACCCTGTCGGTGCCCCACGCGCTCTGGGACCCGGGCAGCTCGGTGGTGCGGCTCACCGCCGGCGTCGGGCTCTGGGACGCGGCGTCGAACAGCTACCTGCTGCCGCAGCAGGCGTCCTCCGCGACGACTCCGGGCGGCGCCGGTGTGCTGACCACGCCCGCGGCCTTCTTCAACGTCGCCTTCCGCGAGAGCGAGACGCAGGCCAGCGTGTTCCGCTTCATGCAGCCGCAGCAGAGCCCGACGCAGTGCATGTGGCGTGACTGCCTTCAGGCCGCCGCGCTGGCGAGCAACGACATCAGCTCGCTGCACGAGGACGTCTCCTTCGCCAAGCTCGACTCCGAGGTCACCGACCGCAGCGGCGTGCCGGTGCGGGGCAGCATCGACCGCATCATGTCGTCGCACTTCGACTTCGGCGACGACGTGACCTACGCCAACTCCAACTCGCAGGTGAACCCCGCCGACTACGACGGCGAGTACCAGGGCCAGCTCCAGCCCTACAACCTCTACGTGCCCACCACCTGGCAGCCGGGCACGGCGCTGCCGCTCACCCTGCTGCTGCACTCGCTCTCGGCCAACTACAACCAGTACATGGCCACCAACAACCAGACCGAGTTCGGTGAGCGCAACGCCGGCACCCTGGTGGCCACCGACGAGTCGCGCGGTCCCGACGGCTGGTACTACGACAGCGCCGAGGCCGACGTCTTCGAGATGTGGGCCGACGTCGCCCATCACTACCAGCTCGACACCACCCGCACCGCGCTGACCGGCTACTCGATGGGCGGCTACGCCACCTACAAGCTGGGCACCCAGTTCCCCGACCTGTTCTCGCGCGCCTTCGTCACCGTCGGCCCGCCCGCCGACGGCATCTGGACCGGCCCGCCCGGCGTGGTGCCCGCCACCGGCGGCGACCAGACCAACACGTACTTCATGCTCGACTCGCTGCGCAACCTGCCCATCCTCATCTGGCACGGCACCAACGACGAGCTGGTCCCGGCCGAAGGTCCGCAGCTGGTGGCGCAGCAGCTCGACAACCTCAACTACCGCTACGAGAAGGACACCTTCCCCGGCTACGACCACTTCGCCTTCGCCGAGGCCGACAACTACACCTTCCCCACCCAGTTCCTCGACGACGCGACGACGCCGGTCAATCCGCCGCACGTGACCTACGTGGTCAACCCGACCATGGACTTCGAGGACGTCGGCGTGGTCGCCGACCATGCCTACTGGCTCAGCGGCCTGACCGTGCGCGACCCCTCACAGACGCGGGGCAAGGTCGATGTCCGCTCCGAGGGCTTCTGCACCGGCGACGCGCCCGCCAGCGCCACCCAGTTCGGGGCAGGGGTGGCGGCAACTCCCTACACGCGCCAGTACAAGACCTGGGGCGACGCGGCCAGTGCGCCCTGCGCCGACACCCTCGACGTCAACGCCAGCAACGTCTCCAGCATCGTCGTCGACGTGCAGCGGGCGCGGGTCGACTGCAACGTGAAGATCAACCTGCAGTCGGACGGCCCGGTGACCATCACCCTTGTCGGCGGCGGGACCTCGCCGTGCGCGGGAACCGTCGTGCCCGCGTCGGCGACCAGGGCGGCCTCGGTGACCAACCTCGCTGCACTGCCGAACACCTCAGGCGCCGGGTCGGGTGCGGGCGGCGCGGCCGGGGTGCTGGCGGTGATCGGTCTGCTGGCTATGCGCGTCCGTAGGCGGGGATCGCGGCGCCGCTGACCACCTCGGACTCCGGGCTCACCAACCAGGAGATGGCCGCGGCGACGCGCGCCGGCGCCACCCACTGGGAGTGGTCGGCGTTGGGCATGGCGAAGCGGTTGGCCTCGGTGTCGAGCACGCTGGGCATCACCGCGTTGACCGTGATGCCGTGCTCGCGCAGCTCCAGGGCCATCACCTGCGTGAGCCGCACCATGGCCGTCTTGGCCACCTGGTAGGCGGCCTGCCCGGGTGCCACGTCGACCGCGGCGCGGCTGGCCACGTTGACGATGCGGCCGCCCTGCTTGTGCTCGATCATCGCCCGGGCCCCGGCCCGGGCCAGCCGCCAGGGGCCGAGGAAGTTGAGCTCGAGGTGGTCGAGCATCTCGGCGTCGTCGATGCGGTGCGCCTCGCCGCCGGTGTACCCGCCCGAGGCGTTGACCACCGCCCTCCATTGACCCTGCTGTTCCACCGCCCCGGCCAGCGTGTCGACCTCAGTTGCCGAGCGCAGGTCGCAGCGCACCACCGTGGCCTCCTTGGGCAGGCTCGCATCCTGGGGACGCCGCACCGGGACCACCACCGCCCAACCGTCCGCGAGCAGCCGCTCGACCACCGCGCTGCCCAGCGCCCCCGCGCCTCCCCCCACCACGACGACGTCCCGCTCGGCCACCTGAGCACCTCCTCTGGCGCACGCCCGCTCGCCCGACCCGGAGATTCAAGCAGGGTGGCCGGGGCGGGTGTTCAGGGGTGATCCATTTGTCCCGACGCGGTGGTGCTCGCCGCGGTGCGTGAGCCCGAAGCGGGCGCTCGCCCGGCTGCGTGCAGGTATCGTTCGCGCTGCGCGGCTCGCATGCGGCAGGGTGGGACGCGCTCGCAGGAGGTCCGACGATCCCGACACACTCTCCGGCGCGCCCGGTGCGGGCCGCTCGATGAGCGACACCAGCCCCCCGGAGGACACGCCTCCCCAGGACCCCCAGCCCCCGGAGCCACCGGCCTCGTCTGGCTCTGAGGACGGCTCCCAGCCCGTGGCGCCCCCGCCCGCGCCGGGACCGGAGGGTGGCACCTGGCAGGCGCCGCCGCCGCCCTCCGCCGTGCCCGGAGCACAGGTCCCCGCGTCCACGCCCAGCGCCTCCGGCCCGGTGCAGCCGCCCTGGTCGACCCCCGGCTACAGCCCGCCGCCGCCCGGCTGGCACCCGCCGCTGTGGGCCGGTCCGCGCAGCACGCCGCTGCCGCCCGTACCGGCGCCACCGGGCACACCCCCGCTCGGGGTGCGACTGCAGCGCTGGCTGGTGCCCGGGATGCTCATGGTGCTGGTGCTCTCGGTGCTGGTGCCGCTGCTGGTCAGCTACCACCAGTCCGCCGTCAGCACGGACGAGATCGGCCGGCTGCTACCCCGCGCGCTGGCCTCGCCGACGGCGTCGGCCACGGTGCGGCCGCTGCCCGACGTCGCCGCCGAGGCGCTCAGCCGGGTGGTCACCATCGAGACGCAGACGCCCGACCACCAGGAGCTGGGCACCGGCTGGCTGCTCGACAACAAGGGCGACTTCATCACCAACGCGCACGTGGTCGAGGGCGCGCTCAGCGTGCGCATCCGTGACCGGCGCAACGCCACCCACGTCGGCCAGATCATGGGCGTCGACCACGACCAGGACGTGGCCGTGGTGCGCTCGCTCGACGGCTTCAACGAGAAGCCGCTGCCGCTGACCACCGAGGCCGAGCCGCCCGTCCCCGAGGACGTGGTGGTGCTCGCCTCCGGCCGGGCCACCGGGCACGTCGAGGAGACCAGCACGGTCGAGACCATCGCCCGACTGCACCAGGACGTGCCCGTGCGCGGCAACGCCGAGATCGACCCCAGCGACGCCAGCACCGTGCTCTACCACGACATGATCGCCATGCGCGGCCACCAGGTCTTCCCCGGCAACAGCGGGGGGCCGGTGCTCGACGGCTACGGCGTGGTGATCGGCATCGTCACCCTGGCCAGCCGCTCCACGCCGCAGGCCTACGCCATCCCCATCGGCAGGGTCAGCGCCGAGCTGCTCGCCTTCGCCGCCAAGCCGACGTCGTCCTGAGGGCAGCCACCCCGCAGCGCCGCCCGGCCGAGGCCCTAGACTCCGGACGGGGTGCCGGGCGGCCGGGTTTGGACCGGCGCGGTGGGTGCCCATACTTCCTCTGACCGGATCGACCGGCCGGAACGCATCACACGAGGACCGTCGTGGACGACCGCACCTTCGACATCGCCATCATCGGTGGCGGGCCCGCGGGCCTGACCGCCGCGCTCTACGCCGGCCGCAGCAAGGTCCGCACCGTCCTCTTCGAGAGCAAGGCCCCCGGCGGCCAGCTGCTCAACACCGAGCTGATCGAGGACTACCCCGGCTACGTCAGCATCACCGGCGGCGACCTGGCGGTGCAGATGTGCGAGCAGGCCACCCGCTTCGGCACCGAGCTGGTCATCAGCCCGGTCAATCGCATTCGCGTCGAGGCCGACGGCATGAAGGTCATCGAGACCGACGACGGCGAGTGGCGCGCCCCGGCGGTGATCGTCACCGCGGGCGGCAACCCGCGCAAGCTCGGCGTGCCTGGCGAGGAGGAGTTCGCCGGACGCGGTGTCTCCTATTGCGCGGTCTGCGACGGCGCCTTCTTCCAGGGCGAGCACCTCGCCGTGGTCGGCGGCGGCGACGCGGCCATCGAGGAGGGGCTCTTCCTCACCCGCTACGCCAGCAAGGTGAGCATCATCCACCGCCGCGAGGAGTTCCGCGCCCAGCCCATCCTGCTGGACGAGGCGCAGCACAGCGAAAAGGTCGAATTCGTCCTCAACACCGTGGTCGATTCCATCGAGGGCGACGGCCGCGTCACCCACATGAAGCTGCGCAACGTCAACACCGGCGAGGCCACCGACTTCACCGTCGGCGGCGTCTTCATCTTCATCGGCTTCATCCCCAACACCGGACTGGTCGACCGCCACGTCGACCACGATCCCGGCGGCTACTACCTCACCGACCCGATGACGATGATGACCAGCGTCCCCGGCATCTTCGCCGCCGGCGACGTGCGCGCCCAGCTCACCCGCCAGGTGACCACCGCCGTCGGCGACGCCACCACCGCGACCATCGCCGCCAGCAAGTGGGTGGAGGAGTGGCACCGCGACCGGTCGCGCGCCGAGCAGGCGCTCGAGGTGCTGGAGAGCGCCTCGCGTGAGGGCGGCTGGGTCGCGTGAGCGGCAGCATCGTCACCCGGGGCGGCGACTCCGGGGAGACCTCGCTGCTCTACGGGGGCCGCGTCCCCAAGGACGACCTGCACACCGAAGCCTACGGCGCGCTCGACGAGGCGATCAGCGCGCTGGGCCTCGCGCGCGCCTCACTCGCCGACGCCGGTGACGCCGCGTTCGCCGCGCGCATCCTCGACCTGCAGCGCGAGCTGTTCACCGCCGGCGCCGAGCTGGCCACCGGCCGCGGCGAGCACGCCCTGCTGGAGAAGCACTTCGCCACGGTGACCGCGACGATGGTCGACGCGCTGGAGACCGAGGTGCACGACATCGAGTCGCGCGTTCCGCTGCCGAAGGCGTTCGTCATCCCCGGCGGCAGCGTCCCCGCCGCCGCCCTCGACATGGCCCGCACCTTCGTCCGCCGCGCCGAACGCCGCGCCGTCGCCCTGCGCCGCGCCGGTGAACTGGAGAACCCCGAGGTAGTCCGCTACCTCAACCGCTGCAGCGATCTGCTGTTCATGCTCGCCCGCCAGGCCGAGCAGGGCGCGACGACAGAGAAATAGCCGCGCTGCTCACTGCAGCAGCCGCGCGGCCTGCAGTGCCAGCCAGAGCCGGTGGCGCTGCACGGGGTCGTCGAGGTCGACGCCGAGCAGGTCGTGGAGGCGCTGCAGGCGGTAGACCACGGTGTGGCGGTGGATGCCGAGCTGGGCGGCGGCCTCGTTGAGGCCGCGAGTGGTGACCAGCGCCTCCAGCGTGTCGAGCAGCATGCGCGAGCGGGCGTCGCGTGAGCCGTCGAGCAGGGGGCCGAGGACGTGCTGCACGTGCGCCTGCAGCTCGTCGGGGTTGCCGGCGAGCAGGGCGTAGAGGTTGAGGTCGCGGTCGTCGTGGAGCAGCGCGTCGGGGGCCAGGCGGGTGCCCGCGGACAGCGCGCGGCGGGCGCGGCGGGCGGCGTCGGCGACGTCCTCCAGTCGCGCCGCGACGGGGCCGACGCCGACCCGCAGCGGAGGCGCGGCGTCGGGATCGGCGTGCAGGGCGCGGGCGGCGCCGGCGGCCAGGCGCGACACGTCCGCGTCGCGCGGCACCAGCGCGATCCACGCGCCCGGCTCGTCGCCCACCAGCAGCACGCCGCTGCGGCTCCACGCCGAGGCCAGCGCCACGTCTGCCCCCGCGGCCCCGCCGCCGACCGTGCAGGCCAGCACCCGGTAGGGCGGCGAGAGGTCGAGGTCGAGCGCGGCGGCGAGCCGGCGCAGGTCGGGGGTGACCTCGCCGGCCAGCAGCCGCTGCAGCACCCGGTCGCGGTCGCGGTCGCGCTGGCGGACCAGGCGCTCGCGGGTCTCCAGGTAGGCGCGGCCGACGGCGCCCGAGACCTCGTCGAGGTAGTCGAGCACCTGCTCGGACACGGCCACCACGGTGGCGGGTTCGAGGGACTCCAGGCGGGCCGCCTCGCCGATCACCTCCTGCCAGACCACGCGCGCGGCCAGGCGGTAGGCGCTGAGCAGGACCTCGAGGGGCACCTCCATCTCCGCCTGGCGCTCCCCGGCGCGGCCGAGGCGGGCCAGCTCGGCCGAGTGCTGGCGGCGGCCGTCGTGGAGCTGGACCAGCAGGGTGCGGATGCCGTCGCGGCAGGCCTGCAGCACGGTGCGCAGGTAGGCGCGGCTGCGGAACTCGGCGGGGAGGTGGATCTCCTCGGCCAGGCGCCGGGCGAGCACGGCGGCCATCTCGTCGACCCGGCCGAGCAGGTGCTCGGTGAGCTGTGGGGGGAGGGGAGAGGCCGGGGCAGCCTGCGGTGCGGCCATCAGGCCACCCATCTTAGGCCACGGTGGCCAATTTTCGCCCGCCAAAGTCGTCGCCCTGGCCGATGTATTGGACAGCACGGCACAGCCAGAATGGGATCCATGCTGTACGACGAGCTGTTCGATCCGATGGAGCGCGTTCGCTGGACGCTGAGCAGGGACATCCCCCTCGACCAGGTCGACGCCTCCAAGCTCGACGCCCAGTGGATCAGCGACCTCCGCCAGATCTGCCTCACCGAGCTCAGCGCGCTCTACGCCACCGAGATGTTCATCCGCGACTTCTACGCGGACCTCGACTTCTGCAGCTTCATCTCCATCTGGTTCTACGAGGAGATGAAGCACTACCTGCTCTTCCGCCGCTACCTGGAGCGGGTCGGTGAGCGCTTCGACGACGCCGAGCTGCCCAAGCTGCGCCTCACCTTCGACGAGGGCCCGGCCATCGAGACGCTGACCATGCACTTCGTCGGCGAGCAGCGCCTGGCCCACTGGTACACCGCGTTCAGCCGGCAGGCGCCCGAGCCCGTGCTCGGCCAGATCTTCAAGACCATCGCCGCCGACGAGCTGCGCCACGCGGCCGCCTACGCCAAGTACCTGCGCCGCGCCGTGCGCAACCAGCCCTCGGTGCTGCCCAACATCCTCAAGATGGCGCTCTGGATGCTGCGCACCACCAACGACGCGCCCAAGCACCCGACCACCATCACCAGCCCGTCGGTGGTCGACATGCTCGAGCAGCCCGACTACATCCCGCGCATGCTCAACACCTACCTGCCCGGCCGCGACCACGAGGCCCCGGTGCAGCGCCGCGTCCTGGCCATGATGAGCGAGCTGAGCGGGACCAAGATCGACACCATGAAGGGTCTGCTGGTCGCCATCCGGCAGTCCGAGCCGCAGGAGCGCGAGCTGGTGGCCCAGCCGCAGGTGACGGCCAAGCCGGCTCCGGCGGCCTGAGCCCGAGCCCGCTCCCCGCGGGGGGCCTGGTTTGGCGGGCGCCTATAATCGCTTGCCTGATGGCTGACGAGGAGGTCGTGCGCGTCCGCGCCATCGCCCGAGGGCGCGTCCAGATGGTCGGATACCGCGCCTTCGTGCAGCGGCATGCCCAGCAGCTCGACGTGCGCGGCGAGGTGCGCAACCTGCCCGACGGCAGCGTCGAATGCCTCATGGAGGGCCCGCGCGCCGCGGTCGACCGGCTGCTCGAGCTGATGCGCGAGGGGCCGTACCACGCCCGCGTCGAGCACCTCGAGGTGATCCGCGAGCCGGCCACCACGCCGCTGCCGCCGGTGATGGTGGCCCAGTGAGCATCCGCCTCGCCTCGCGCATGTCCAACCTGGGTACCGAGGGCGCCTTCGAGGTTCTCGCCCGCGCCCGGGCGCTGGAGGCGCAGGGGCGCCAGATCGTCCACATGGAGATCGGCGAGCCCGACTTCGCCACGCCCGCGAACATCGTCGAGGCTGCCTACACCGCGCTGCAGAACGGCGCCACGCACTACACGCCGGCAGGCGGGATCATGGAGGTGCGCGAGGCCACAGCGCGCTACGTCGGCAAGTGGACCGGCGTTCACCCCGATCCGGCGCAGGTTGTTCTGGTCCCCGGCAGCAAGAACATCCTGCACTTCGCGCTGCTCTCGCTGGTCGAGCCCGGCGACGAGGTCATCTACCCCGATCCCGGGTATCCGATCTACTCGTCGCTGGCGGCCTTCGTCGGCGCCAGGCCGGTGCCCATTCCCATTCGCGAGTCCAACCAGTTCCGGCTCGACGTCGAGGAGCTGCGCTCGCTGGTCACCGACCGCACCCGGCTGCTCATCGTCAACTCGCCGGCCAATCCCACCGGCGGCGCGCTCACCCGCGCCGACTGCGAGGCCATCGCCGAGCTGGCCCAGGAACGCGACCTGGTGGTGCTGAGCGACGAGATCTACGGCCGCCTGGTCTACGAGGGGTCGCACGTCTCGCTCTACTCGATTCCCGGCATGGCGGAGCGAACCATCCTGATGGACGGGCTCAGCAAGGCCTGGGCGATGTGCGGCTGGCGGCTCGGCTTCGGCGTCATGCCGCCCGAACTGGCGCCGCGCTTCGAGAAGCTGATGATCAACACCTCGTCGTGCGCCGCGGCGATGACCCAGCTGGCCGCCGTCGAGGCCTTCGAGTCGCCCGAGTCGGACCGCGCCGTCGACGTCATGCGGGCCGAGTTCCTGCGCCGCCGCGACATCGTGGTGGACGGGTTGAACGCGCTTCCCGGCGTGCACTGCCACAGGCCGGTGGGCGCCTTCTACGTGTTCCCCAACATCGAGGAGACGGGCTGGGACGATCGCGAGCTGGCCCGCGCCCTGCTCGAGGAGGCGGGCGTGGCCTGCCTCTGGGGCACCGCCTTCGGGCAGTACGGCAAGGGCTACCTGCGCTTCTCCTACGCCAACTCGGTGGAGAACCTGCAGCTGGCGCTGCAGCGGTTCACGGCGTTCCTGGCCGCAACTCCCGTGCCGGCGCGGTGAAGGTGCGATGGCATCGTGGCCGTGACATCCTCGACTCCCGCATGCCGTCCGTCGCTCGACGAGGTCCGCGCCCTCGCGGCTGAGCACGACCTGGTCCCGGTCGTCACCGAGCTCCTGGCCGACTGCGACACGCCCGTGAGCGCCTTCCTGCGCCTGGGCATCGAGCCGGGCTCCTTCCTGCTCGAGTCGGTCGAGGGCGGTGAGCGGCTGGCGCGCTACAGCTTCCTGGGGCGCGACCCCGTCTGCAGCATCACCCTGCGCGACGGCCTGGCCACCGTGGTGCAGGCGGACGGCAGCGTTGCGACCGAGCCGTACAGCGATCCGCTGCTGCCGGTGGAGCGGCTGGTGGCCCAGCGGGGTGTGGCGCCGCTGCCTGGCGTGGCGCCGCCGTTCACGGGCGGGGCCATCGGGTTTCTGTCGTACGAGGCGGCAACCCGGTTCGAGCGCATCCCGGTGGCGCCGGGCGATCCGCTGGGGCTGCCGGAGGGCTGGTTCGCCCTGGTCGACACGCTGATCGCCTTCGACCACGTCACCCACCGCATGGTGCTGCTCACCCACGCGCGCACCCCGCGCGGTGCGGACGTCGAGCGCGCCTACGCCGAGGCGGTGGCGCGGCTGGAGGCGCTGCGCGACCGGCTGCGGCAGCCGCTGCCGCCGCCTGCGTCGGTTCCTGCGGACGCTGCCGGTGTGCGCGAGGTCCATCCCGACCAGACCGCCAACTTCTCGCGCCCCGACTTCATGCGCGCGGTGGAGCGCTGCAAGGAGTACATCCTGGCCGGCGACATCTTCCAGGTGCAGGTCTCGCGCCGCTTCGCCGTGCCGCTGCGCGCCGCGCCCTTCGACGTCTACCGCGCGCTGCGCAGCATCAACCCCTCGCCGTACATGTTCTTCATCTCCTCGCCCGAGTGCGACGTGGTCGGCGCCTCGCCGGAGATGCTGGTGCGCGTCACCGGCCGCAGCGTCGAGTACCACCCCATCGCCGGCACCCGCCGCCGCGGCGCCACGCCGGAGCGCGACGCGGCGCTGGAGCGCGAGCTGCGCGAGAGCGAGAAAGAGCGCGCCGAGCACCTCATGCTCGTCGACCTGGGCCGCAACGACGTGGGCCGTGTCTGCCGCACCGGCAGCGTCAAGGTCACCGAGTTCATGGAGATCGAGCGCTACTCGCACGTGATGCACATGGTGTCGAGCATCACCGGCGAGCTGCGCGACGACTGCAGCGCCGTCGACGCGCTGCGCGCCTGCTACCCGGCGGGCACGGTGACCGGTGCGCCCAAGGTGCGGGCCATGGAGATCATCGCCGAGCTGGAGCCGGAGCGCCGCGGCATCTACGCGGGCACGGTCGGCTACCTGGGCTTCGGTGGCAACCTGGATACGGCGATCACCCTGCGCACCCTGCTGGTCAAGGACGGCGTCGCCTACGCGCAGGCGGCGGGCGGCGTGGTCGCCGACTCGACGCCGCACGAGGAGGCGCTGGAGATCGACAACAAGGTGGCGGCGCCGCTGGCGGCGGTGGTGGCGGCGAATCGAGGGCTGGAGCTGTGACCCTGGGCTCGCTGCGCGGACGGGTCGCCGTCATCGACAACTACGACTCCTTCGTCTACAACCTGGTGCAGCGCCTCGGCGAGCTGGGTGCGGACGTCGCCGTGTTCCGCAACGACGCCATCGGCGCGGCGGAGCTCTCCGAGCTGGAGCCGTCGGCGGTGGTCATCTCGCCCGGTCCCTGCACGCCCGACGAGGCCGGCATCTCGCTCGACGTGGTGCGGCTCATGGGTGCGCACACGCCGCTGCTCGGCGTCTGCCTCGGGCACCAGTCGATCGGGCAGGCGTATGGCGGGCGGGTGGTACGGGCGCCACACGTCATGCACGGCAAGCTGAGCGCGGTGCATCACGACGGCAGCAGCGTCTTCGCCGGGCTGCCCGAGCCCTTCGAGGCCACGCGGTATCACTCTCTGGTGGTCGAGCGCTCGTCGCTGCCGGATGCGCTGCAGGTGACGGCGTGGACGGACGACGGGCTGGTGATGGGCATGCGGCATCGCGAGCATCCCGTGGTCGGCGTGCAGTTCCACCCGGAGTCGATCTGCACCCCTGACGGCTACCGGCTGCTGGCGACCTTCCTCGACGAGGCGGGCGTGCCGCGCCGGACCACCGAGGCGGTCGCGTAGATGAGCGTCGAGGCGCGGCTGGGCGCGCTGGGACCGATCGTCGAACGCAAGCGGCACGAGGCCGCGGAGCTGCGCTGCGCCGCCGGCGCGCTGTGGGCGAAGGCGGAGAGCATGCCCCCGGCGCGCGGCTTCGTCGATGCGCTGCGCGGCGGCATGGTGATTGCCGAGATGAAGCGCCGCTCGCCGAGCGGCGGGGCGCTGCGCGGTGACCTCGATCCCGCCGCCGTGGCCCGCGGCTATGGGGATGCGGGAGCCGCCGCGCTGTCGGTGCTCACCGACGGCCCCGACTTCGGCGGCAGCCTCGACGACCTGGTCGCCGCCCGCGCCGCCGTCGAGATTCCCGTGCTGCGCAAGGACTTCACCGTCGACCCGGTGCAGCTCGCCGAGGCGCGCGTGGCCGGCGCGGACGCGGCGCTGCTCATCGTCGCCGTCCTCAGCGACGACGAATTGAGCGAGTGCCTCGAGGCCGCGCAGCGCTGCGGCATCGACGCGCTCGTCGAGGTGCACGACGAGCCCGAGGCGCGGCGCGCCGCCGGCGCGGGCGCGCGCTGCATCGGCGTCAACAACCGCGACCTGCGCACCCTGGCCACCGACCTCGACACCTTCGCCCGGGTGCGTGCGCTGATCCCCGAGGACGTGGTCTGCGTCGCCGAGTCCGGCGTGCGCAGCGACGCCGACGTGCGCCGCCTCATCGGCGAGGGCGCCGACGCGGTGCTGGTGGGCGAGACGCTGATGCGCAGCGACGACCCCGCCGCCGCCTGCGCGGCGCTGGTGCGGGCCGCCCACCAGAGCGCGCTGCGATGATCGTCAAGGTGTGCGGCGTGCGCGACCCGCAGATCGCCGAGCTGGCCGTCGACGCCGGCGCCGACTGGATCGGCCTGGTCTTCGAGCCGCGCAGCCCGCGCTGCGTCGACGAGGCGCAGGCGGACGCGGTGGTCGAGGCCGTCGCCGGCCGCGCCGACCTCGTCGGCGTGCTGCTCGACCCCTCCGCGGAGCTCTGCGACCAGCTGGCCACGCGCTTCCGCCTCAGCGCGGTGCAGGTGCACGGCCGCGGTGTCGACGCCGGGCTGCTCGCGGAGTGCACGGTTCCGGTCATCCGTGGCGTCAACGTGGCGAGCGCGGAGGAGGCGTACCACATCGACTGGCCGCCGTCGGGCCTGGTGCTGCTCGACGCCGCGCCCGAGGCGCAGGACGCCCTGCCCGGCGGCACCGGGCGGCGCGTGCCCACCGAATGGGCGCAGGGCGTGGCCCGGCACCGCCGCATCGTGCTCGCCGGCGGGCTCGGTCCCGAGAGCGTCGCCGACGCCGTCGAGTCCGTGCACCCCTACGGCGTCGACGCCAGCAGCGGCCTGGAGTCGAGCCCCGGGGTCAAGGATCCCGACAAGGTGCGCGCCTACGTGCGCACCGCCCGCGCCGCGTTCGACGTTGTTGCCAGCCAGGGGGAACGCTGGCGTTCGCCACTCCAGGCGAACGCTGGCGTGGGGGAGTCCCCCGCCGAAGGCCCGCGTCAGCGGAAGGATGGACAGGAGAAGAGGCGTGCCTGAGCCGACGACGACGCAAGCTCCGCCGCACCCCGGCCGCTTCGGACCCTACGGCGGCGCCTACGTCCCCGAGACGCTGGTCCCCGCCCTCGACGAGCTCAACAACGCGGTCGCCGAGGCCTTCGCCGATGCGGACTTCCGCGAGGACCTGCACCGCTGGCTGGCGGACTACGCCGGCCGTCCCACGCCCATCTACCACGCCCGCCGGCTCACCGAGCACCACGGCGGCGCGCAGATCTGGTTCAAGCGCGAGGACCTGCTCCACACCGGTGCGCACAAGATCAACAACGCACTGGGCCAGGTGCTGCTCGCCCGGCGCATGGGCAAGCGCCGCATCATCGCCGAGACAGGCGCGGGACAGCACGGCGTGGCCACCGCGACCGCGTGCGCCTGCTTCGGCTTGCAGTGCGTGGTCTACATGGGCGCCGAGGACATGCGCCGCCAGGCGCTCAACGTCTACAAGATGCGCCTGCTCGGCGCCGAGGTGCGCTCGGTGGAGAGCGGCTCGCGCACCCTCAAGGACGCCACCAACGAGGCCATCCGCGACTGGGTCACCAACGTGCGCGACACCCACTACGTGATCGGCAGCGCGGTGGGCCCGCATCCCTACCCGGGCCTGGTGCGTGACCTGCAGCGCATCATCGGCGACGAGGCGCGCGACCAGGCGCTGGACCGCTTCGGACGGCTGCCCGACACCGTGGTGGCCTGCGTCGGCGGCGGCAGCAACGCCATCGGCATGTTCACCGCGTTCGTGCCGGACGAGGCAGTAACCCTGGTCGGCGTGGAGGCTGCCGGGCGCGGGCTGGGCTCCGGCGAGCACGCCGCGCCGCTCAGCGCGGGGCGGCCCGGTGTCCTGCATGGCTCGTTCAGCTACCTGATGCAGGACGAGGATGGCCAGGTGCAGCCCACCCACTCGATCAGCGCCGGCCTCGACTATCCGGGCGTCGGTCCCGAGCACAGCCTGCTGCGCGACATGGGACGGGCGAGGTACCTCGCCGCCACCGACGCCCACGCGCTGGAGGCCTTCCATCGCGTCTGCCGGCTGGAGGGGATCATCCCCGCGCTGGAGTCGTCGCACGCCGTCGCGATCGCGGGTGAGCTGGCCTCACGCATGCGCTCCGACCAGTACGTGATGGTGTGCCTCAGCGGGCGCGGTGACAAGGACGTCGACACGGTGCGCGAGCAGCAGTCCGGCAAAGGCGGCGCGCTTCCCCCGGAGACACACGCATGAGCCTGCAGCAGGCCGGTGCACGCCTCAGCGCGGCGTTCGCGGGGCGGGCGGCGGGGGAGCTGCCGGGCCTGATCCCCTACGTCACCGCGGGCTTCCCGCATCGCGACGACACGCCGGCCCTGCTGGCCGCCGCCGAGCGCGCCGGCTGCCTGGCCGCCGAGGTCGGCCTGCCCTTCAGCGACCCGCTCGCCGACGGGCCCACCATCCAGCGCACCTCGCAGCGCGCGCTGGAGAACGGCATGACCGTCAACCTGGCCCTGGAGCAGGTCGCCCGGGCCCGCGCGCAGGGCGTCGGCCTGCCGCTGGCGCTGATGACCTACGTCAACCCCGTCCTCTCCTACGGCCAGGACCGCTTCGCCGGCGACGCGGCCGCCGCGGGCGCGGACGCGCTGATCGTCCCCGACGTGCCGCTCGAGGAGGCGGGGCAGCTGCGCGCGGCGGCGGACGCCGCGGGGCTCGCGCTAATCTTGCTCGTCGCGCCGACCACCCCTGACGCCCGGCTGGCCACCGCATGCGCCCACGCCAGCGGCTTCGTGTACTGCGTCAGCGTCACCGGGATCACCGGGGCGCGCACCGAGATCGCCCAGGAGGCCATGGACTTGCTCGACCGGGTACGCCGGGTCACCGACCTGCCGCGCGCGCTCGGTTTCGGCCTGTCCCGGCACGAGCACCTCGAAGCCCTGCGCGGGCATGCCGAGGGGGCGGTGGTCGGCTCGGCGCTGCTCAACGCGGTGGCGGCGAACGAGAGCGATCCCGCCGGCGCCGCCGAGTCGTTCCTGCGCGGCATGCTCGGCGGTGGGGCCTAGATGGTGGCGGTGCGGGGGATCCGCGGCGCGACCACCGTCGACGTCGACAGTGCGGTGGAGATCGTCGCCGCCACGCGCGAGATGATCGAGGCGCTCGTCGCGCAGAACGACTTCGCGCCCGACGACGTGGCCGGCGCCTGGTTCACCACCACGCCCGACCTGCGCAGCGAGTTCCCCGCGGTGGCGGCGCGGCAGCTCGGCTGGGTGGACGTGCCGCTCATCTGCGGCCACGAGATGAACGTGCCCGACGCCAACCCCCGCAGCATCACGCGCTGCGTCCGCGCCATGGTCCTGATCAACACGGACAAACCGCAGAGTGCGATCCGGCACGTGTACCTGCGCGGTGCACTGGCGATCAAGGAGGAATTGGACCGCGCTCGCGCGGGCGACCTGCCGCAGCCCGCGCCGATCACGCTGTCGCCCGAGGTGTCGGCGCGATGATCATCGTCATGAAAGCCGGCGCCAGCCAGGCCGACATCGACCGGGTGGTCGGCAAGGTCGAGGCCCGCGGACTCAAGACGCACCTCAGCACCGGCGAGGACCGCACCGTCATCGGCGTCATCGGCCACGACCCCTTCTCGCTGCGCGACGCCTTCACCCACGACGAGTCCGTCGAGGACGTCGTCCGCATCACCAAGCCCTTCAAGCTGAGCGGCCGCGAATGGCGCAACGCCGACTCGGTGGTGCACCTGCCCGGCGGGGTGCGGATCGGCGGCGGCCAGGTGGTGGTCATGGCCGGTCCCTGCAGTGTCGAGAACGAGGAGATGCTGCTGGAGACCGCGCACGCGGTGCACGACGCGGGCGGGCACGTGCTGCGCGGCGGCGCCTTCAAGCCGCGCACCTCGCCGTACTCCTTCCAGGGCCTGGGCCGCGCCGGCCTTGCCCACCTCGCCCGCGCCCGTGCCGAGACCGGCATGCCGGTGGTCACCGAGGTGATGACGCCGAGCGAGGTCGACTACGTCGCCGAGGCCGCCGACATCGTGCAGATCGGCGCGCGCAACATGCAGAACTACGACCTGCTCCGCGAGGTGGGCCGCCAGCCCAAGCCGGTGCTGCTCAAGCGCGGTCTGTCGAGCACCATCGAGGAGTGGCTGCTCAGCGCCGAGTACGTGCTCTCGCAGGGCAACTACAACGTCATCCTCTGCGAGCGCGGCATCCGCACCTTCGAGACGGCGACGCGCAACACCCTGGACATCGCCGCCGTGCCGCTGCTCAAGGAGTTGAGCCACCTGCCGGTCATCGTCGACCCCTCGCACGGCACCGGCAAGTGGTCGCTGGTGATGGCCACCGCGCGCGCCGCTGTCGCCGCCGGCGCCGACGGCATCATGGTCGAGGTGCACCCGCGTCCCGACGAGGCGCTCTCCGACGGCCCGCAGTCGCTCACCCCGCAGAACTTCGCCGCGCTGATGCCGGAGCTGCGCCGCGTCGCCGAGGCGATCGGCCGCAGCGTGGCCCAGGTGGCCGCGGCGCCGACGGGCTGACAGCGGCAGAGAGCATGAAGACCATCGGCACCGGGGGCATCGAAGCGCCGCAGGTGGTGGCGGTGGTGGGGCTGGGGTTGATCGGCGCCTCGCTGTGCCGCGCCCTGCGCGAGAAGCTGCCCGACATGGGCATCGTCGGCATCACCCGCACCGCGCGCACCGCGGAGCGGGCCATGGACGACGGCGTCTGCGACCTGGCCGGCACCACGCCCGACCTGCTGCGCCACGTCGACGTGGTCGTGCTCTGCACACCCGTGGTCGAGATGCCGCGCTGGCTGGAGCACTGCAAGGCCTACGACGACATCGTGGTCACCGACTGCGGCAGCACCAAGCGCTGGATCGTCGACCGCGCCCGGGAGCTGTTCGACGCCGAGCGCTTCCTCGGCGGGCATCCCATGGCCGGCCGGGAGCAGAGCGGCTACGACGCCGCCGAGGCCACGCTCTTCGACGGCTGCAGCTGGGTGTTCACGCCCACCGACGGCAAACAGCTGGAGCGCTTCAAGCCCTGGGTGGACTGCGTCGAGGTCGTCGGCGCCAACGTCGAGGTGATGCAGCCGGCCGAGCACGACCAGGCGGTGGCCTGGATCTCGCATCTGCCCTTCGCGCTGAGCGCCGCGCTGATGCGCACCGCGGCCACCGCGCCCGGCTGGGATCGCGCCCGCGTGCTTGCCGCCGGCGGCTTCCGCGACATGGTGCGGCTGGCCGGCGGAGATCCTGCCATGTATGCCTCGATCGTGGAGACCAACGGCACCGCGCTGCTCGACGCCATCACCACCCTGGCCCAGGAGCTGGAGCGGATGGCGGCCACGCTCAAGCGTCCCGACGCCGCCGAGGCCTACTTCCGCACCGCACGCCAGCTCCGCGCCGCCTGGCTCGCCGAGCGCGAGGAGGCCAAGAGGCCGGTGCGATGACCATGCGGCACGTGGCTCCGGCCGCGCGCGTTGACGGCGAGGTCACCGTCCCCGGCGACAAGGGCATCTCCCACCGCGCCCTGATCCTCGGTGCGCTGGCGGAGGGACGCAGCTACGTCGGCAACCTCTCGCCCGCGGCCGACGTGGAGAGCACCGCCGCCTGCCTGCGCGCCTGCGGCGGTGCGGTGCGTCCCTTCGGCGACGGCCGCGCCTCCATGGACGGCCATGGCATGGGTCGCTCGCTGCGCACCCCGGACGCCATCCTCGACTGCGGCAACTCGGGCACCACCATGCGCCTGCTCGCCGGAGTTCTGGCCGGACACGACCTCAACGCCAGCCTCGACGGCGACCCCTCGCTGCGCCGCCGCCCCATGGCCCGGGTCGCCGACCCGCTGCGCCGCATGGGCGCGGGGGTGGAGACGGGGCCCGAGGGCCGCGCCCCCATCACCATCCAGGGACGCGCGCTGCTGCGCCCCATCGAGTACGCGCCGCCGGTGGCCAGCGCGCAGCTCAAGTCGGCGGTGCTGCTCGCCGGGCTCGCCGCCGGCGGCCCGACGACGGTCGTCGAGCCGGTGGCCACGCGCGACCACACCGAGCGCATGCTGCGCATGTGCGGCGTGGGAGTTGCAGTCGTGGCCGGCCGTATCGTGCTCACCCCCGCGCCGCTGCAGCCCTTCGGCATGCGCGTCCCCGGCGACCTCAGCTCGGCGGCGTTCTTCCTCGCCCTGGCGGCGGGACGGCGCGGCTGGCGGGTCACCTGCCCCAACGTCACCCTCAACCCCGGCCGCACCGGCGTGCTCGACGTGCTCCGCGCCATGGGCGCGCGGATCACCGTCGAGGAGGGCGAGCCCGCAGGCGGCGTGGAACCGGCCGGCAGCGTCACCGTCGAGGGCGCCACCCTGCACGGCACCGTCATCGCCGGCGACCTGGTGCCCCGCTGCATCGACGAGCTGCCCGTCCTCGCCGTGCTTGCCACCCAGGCCGACGGCGTCACCGAGATCCGTGACGCCGCCGAGCTGCGGGTCAAGGAGTCGGACCGCATCTCGCTGGTCGCCCAGGGCCTGCGTGCCCTCGGCGCCGAGTGCGAGGAGCTGCCCGACGGCCTGGTCGTCACCGGTCCCTCGCCGCTGCAGCCCGCCGCCGTCGACTCCCACGGCGACCACCGCCTGGCCATGGCCTGGGCCGTGGCCGGCAGCCTGGCCATCCCCGGCGCCGGCGTCACCGTCATCGACGGCGCCGAGGCGGTGAGCGTCTCCTACCCGACCTTCTTCGACGACCTCGCCGAGCTCACCACCGGCACCGTCCGCCTCGACATCGCCCGCTGAGGTGGCTCGGGATCACAGGACAACGATCTTTGCGGAGCGCAGGAACTCCCAGGTGTCGCCGGGGTTGACCCCCGAGACTGCGACCGAGGTCGTGACCAGGACGTCGAAGGTCGTCTTGTTCTGGTAGTTGTACGCGGCCGGCATCGGTGAGCAGTACGACGGGATGTCGATCTCGCTGTCCGAGACGGTGTTCCAGCAGGCGATACCGATGGACGAGCCACAGGCGCCGCATTGGAAGGTGATCGCCTGCACCTGGTCAGTGCCCTGCCCGCCGAAGAACCCGGAACCGTACACACTGATCGGCCCTCCGCCGGCGCCCACATTGGGCGACACCGAGGTCACCGACGGAGGCGGCAGGTAGGTGAAGGTCGTCGTGATCGGCGACGACCCGCCGTTGGTGGTCACCTGCACGGGCACCGAGCCGTTCGCGCCCGGTGGTGTGGTGAGATCGATGAGGTTGTCGTCCAGCACCCTGTACGCGCTGGGGGAGACCACGGTGCTGCCGAAGGTGATGGAGGTGACCCGCGACCCCGCACCGTCGGCGAAGCCCATGCCGCTGATCTGCACGGCGGTGCCGCCGAGGTTGCTGCCGCTGGAGGGGGTGATGCCCGTGACGAGGGGCGGCCCGACGCCCAGCCCGACTGACGAATCCGGCAGCACCACGAACCCGCCGCTCTCGATGGTCACACCGTCGATGCCGGGCGGCACGTTGACGAACACCCACGGATCCCAGGCGCCGATGATGCGGAAGGTCGTCGAACCCACCACCGTCGCGCCGTCGATGGCGCAGTCGGCCACCAGCTCGATGACGATGGATCCAGGAACGCGGTCGTAGAAGCCGCTGTTCACCGTGCAGTCGACGCTGCCGTTGAGGTTGTTGACGCCGGTGATGGTGCCGCCGCCCACCAGGCCTTCCTCGACGCCGAGGTCGGGGCACAGCGTCGTGCCGGTCACGTCGAACTGCAGTGGTCCGGGATATTCCGCGCCGCCGAGCGACACCATGGCCGCGGTCGAGGACGCGCTGAGGTTCCACGTGTCGAACCAGGAACAGAAGCTGACCGGCCATTCCGGCGCGCCGTACCCGATGCTGCCGCTGAAGGACCCCGCACCCGCGTTGAGCGCGTTGGCCGCGACCGGCGCCGGCGGGTGCGGCAGCGCCAGACCGAGCAGGAGCGCGCTGCAGATCGCGGCGGTCAGCCGGTGCAGGCCCGTGGGCCGTGGTCCCCTTCTCATCCTCTCGTACCCCGCCCCACTCAGCCCGGAATCGACTCGATGACACCGGTCATCTGCGCCTGCTCGATGGGCCCGGTCACACCCTGTCCGTCGGTGCTGATCGGTGCCCACGACGCGGTGATGCCGAAGGTGGTCGACGTCGCCGTCACGCCGTGGATGGAGCAGGTGGCGGGCACCGTGGCGCTGAAGATGACCAGCTGGCGCGAGTACGAGCCGCCGCCGAGCGAGCAGGTCAGACCGTCGGAGTCGAGCAGCGGCGAGCCGGTGATCGAGCCGCCGACCACCGAGCCGCCACCCCCGTTGGCGTTCTCGCAGCCCGACACCGACATGGTCAGGGTGACGAAGTCGGGCGGATAGACCGTCCCGTCGAGGTTGAGCTGCATCACGAGGGTACCCAGGCTCTGGTAGGTCCACAGCGTGGACGAGCAGGTGGCGAGCAGTCCGGGGATGCCACCGCTGGTCACCGTGACGGTGCCGGTGGTCACCGCCGCGGTGGTGGTGAAGGTGGTGTCGGGAACCGACTGTGCGGCGGCGATCATAGGACCGCCGGTCGCGGCGACAAGTGTGGCCAGAACTCCGGCGGCAACGGCTCGGCGCACCAAGGCACGCCCATGGTTGTGCATCATCACCGCGACAGCCCTCCCTGCAGGAAGCCCACTCTCTCCTACGACGATCTTATGGAGGCCTGCCGCCGGCGCCTATCGCCGCCCGAGGTAAACATCACCGGCGGCAAACCGTCAACCGGGGCAAATGCGCAGCCGTCGCGGCGACGAGCTGAGCAGCTGTGTGGGGCTAGGAGACCTCGCCGCCGAGGGCCGTCCCGAGTGCCGCAGCCGCAGTTCCGTTCGACGACGGCCGCACCGGCAGGAGCAGCGCCTCCAGCTCGTCTCCTTCGAGCGTCTCGAACTCGAGGAGTGTGTCGGCGAGATGCTCGAGGTGGACACGGTGGTGCAGCAGGAGATCGCGCGCCCTCCGGCCGGCGGCGTCGATGAGCCGGCGAACCTCCCGGTAGAACTCCTGGAGCACCTCGCTCGAGACATCGTCGATGGCCGTCTCGCCGCCCAGGAACACGTCGGCGTCGTCCGCGAAGATGCGCATGGAGCCGAGCTGCGGCGACATGCCGTAGCGTCCGACGATCTGGCGGGCGAGGTCGGTGACCTTGGCGATGTCGTCCTCGGCTCCGGTGCTCGGCTCGCCGAAGATCACCTCCTCGGCGGCCACTCCTCCCATGACCACGGCCAGCTGGTCCTCCAGCTCGGAGCGGGTGCGCAGGACGCGATCACCCTCGCTGCCCAGCAGCGAGGCACCCAGGCCGCGCCCACGAGCCACCACCGAGAGCCGGGCGACATCGGCCGGCATGACACCGCTGGTGGCCGCCACCAGCGCGTGGCCCGCTTCGTGAAAGGCGATACGACGCCGCTCCTCGCCGGTGAGCAGCCGGCCCCGGCGCCGGGGCCCGTGCAGCACGCGCTGGATCGCCTCGGTGAGGTGCGGCATGCGCACCTCGGCCTCTTCCTCACGCAGGGCGAGCAGGGTGGCCTCGTTGACGACATTGGCGAGGTCCGCCCCGGTGAACCCCGACGTGCGCTGCGCGATCTGGGCGAAGTCGACGTCCGCCGCCACCGGCCGGTTGCGGGCATGCAGCTCGAGGATGGCCAGCCGGCCGGTCAGGTCGGGCTCATCGACGGTGACGTGCCGGTCGAAGCGCCCCGGCCGGAGCAGCGCGGGGTCGAGGATGTCGGGGCGGTTGGTGGCACCCATGACCACAACTCCGGCGCTGACGTCGAAGCCGTCCATGGCCACCAGCATCTGGTTGAGCGTCTGCTCGCGCTCGTCGCCACCGCCGGTCCCGCCGCCGGCGCCGCGCCGCCGCCCGGCGGCGTCCAGCTCGTCGATGAAGACGATGGCCGGCGCCAGCCGCCTCGCCTGGCGGAAGAGGTCGCGCACGCGTGCGGCGCCGACGCCGACGAGGGACTCGACGAACTCGGCTCCGGAGATGGCGAAGAAGGGCACCCGCGCCTCGCCGGCCACGGCGCGGGCGAGCAGGGTCTTGCCGCAACCGGGGGGGCCGAAGAGCAGCACGCCCTTGGGCGGCATCGCGCCCATGGCCTGGTAGCGCTGCGGGTCGCGCAGATAGTCGACCACCTCGCGCAGCTCGGTGACCGCCTCCTCGGCCCCGGCCACGTCGGCGAAGGTGGCCCCGCCGACCATGGACCGCCGCCGGTTGCGCTGCCGGCCGATGCTGCCGAAGCCGGCCACCTCCGAGATCGATCCCTGGCCTCCGGAGCGCGAGAGGAAGATCAACGCGAAGAGGCTGGCCAGGATGACCAGGGGCAGAAGGAACTGGGCGAGGAAGCGCACCAGGGCCTTGCCCTGCTGCTGGTCGACGCTGACGGCGGCATGCTGCTGCAGCTCGGAGAGCAGAACGGGTGTGGCCGCGTCGCTGTGCAGGTACGGTGCCCAGTAGTCGCGGCGCGCCGCGGCGGTGCAGCCGGTGGCGGCCGGCGGCGCGGCGCACCAGGTGCCGGTCACCACCGAGTCCTCCTCCAGGAAGACGGCGCTCTGCACCTGGCCCGCGCCGGCCAGCCTGGCAACCTGGTCGAGGCTGAGCTCGTCACCCGGGTGCGGCGTGGTGCCGTAGAGGAAGTGGACCGACCAGCCAAGCAGGGCGAACAGCGCCAGGGTGATGGCGACGAGCAGGCGGAAGCGCATCGCTCCTGGCCGGCCCGGTCCCCGCCGGTCGCGCAGGCGCAGGAACACAGTCGCCAGTTCCCGGTCTCCTCTCAAAGCCGCCGTCCTCCCCGGGCGACCGATGCGTCGCTCCTCACCTGTTGGACGACCGGGGACTGGCGAACTTGCGTCAGCCCCCGGATCATTCGCCCCGCCACCGGCGCCGGGCCCGTGCGGTTCGGGCGGTGCCGGGCAGGCGCCGGGAGCGTCCGGGCCGCCGCCGCGGCGACCGGTCCCTGGCGAGCTCGATCTGGGGCCGCGGCGACCTCGCCAGCAGCCAGCCGGCGACCAGGGCGACCAGCCCGGCGACGGCCGGCGCCCATGCCGGTGGGCCGCCCGACGCTCTCTGCGCCACCATCTGGAGCAGGGGTGACTGCTCCAGCGAACGCCCACCCGGCTCGGTCGCGACCTGGGTGCGCCTCTGCTCCTGGACGGCGACGCCCGCCTGGGTCACGGGCTGGTTGGCCTGCACGGGGCTGTTCGGCTGAGAGACGGGCTCGGGCGGCGGCGGCGCGCTGCGGATGGTGCCCTCTCCCCGAAGCTGCGGCGCGGGCACGGGCGCCGGCGGGGTGTCGAGCTTCGCGGTGGGGTTGCCGGCGATGCCGCCGCTGACGGGGAGGAGCGCGGCCACCAGCAGCGACCCGGTGTCCGACGAGGGCAGGTAGGAGGCGGTGCCCTGGAACTCGACGGTGAGCTGCACCCGCCCCGCGGTGTCGACGGGCAGAGCGGCGGTGCACGCCGTGCCGTCGCCGCGGGTCACCGCGCTCAGGCTTGCGGAGCCGATCCCGAAGACGAGCGTGTGCCCCGCCAGTGGGGTGTCGCGGTCGAGGTCGCCCACCAGGCGCGCGCAGACGCCCACACTCGAACCCACCGTGATGGGAGCGGGCGGCACGAGGCGGAGGCCGGTCGGCTGCGGGCAGAACGAGTCGGGTACGGCGTACGCGGACACGCTGTTGGAGTTGACGTCGCGCAGCCAGAGCACCGAGCGCGCGCCCGGGAGGCCGAGGCGGTCGCCGAAGCTGAGCGGATCACAGGCGAGCTGCTCGATGAATTCCGCGGAACCCTGGTAGGAGCGGTGCTGGAAGCTGGAGAGCACGGTGCAGGTGGCGGTGTCGACGGTGGACACCGTCTGCGTGTCCTGGTTCTGCGCGTAGAGGAAGCCGCGGCCGTTGGCGAGCCAGCTGTCCGCCCCGCCGGCGAAGGAATCGAAGGGCTCGCCGGTCGAGGACCAGTCCTTGGCGGTCATGCAGCTCGGCAGGAACTTCGGCGGCGCCTTCGGATCGACCGGCATCGCCTCCAGCGCGACAGCGCCGAAGGAGTACCTGTTCGCCGGCGTGCCCTGGTCCCAGACCCAGAGCGCATGCCTGCTGCGGTCGTAGGTGAAGGTGGTGGGGAAGTCGCACAGGTCGTCGGTGCGCGCCTGGCTGCAGGGTACCGAACCGACCAGCTGGTACGTGCCGTCCGCAGCCTGCAGGTCGACGGCGTAGACCGGCCCGTGGCCGGCCGGGTCGGCGACCGATCCGTCGTCGTCGCGATGGCCGCGGGCCAGCAGCGCGCCGAGGTGGCCGTTGGGGAAGCGGTAGTCGGGGTCGTAGGTCACCGCCTCGAGGGCGGGCCGGTTCCACTGGCCGATGTACGTGCTCAGCTTGTCGAGGTGAATGGTCCCCGCCGCCTGGCAGGTCACCGGGTCGAGGCGGTAGATCACTCCGGGAGCGAGGTCGTCCTGGCTGTAGTCGAGGTACTGGCCGTCGAAGGCCAGCGAGCCGTTCCAGTAGACCGAGTTCGCCTGTGCACTGGTCAGCTTGGCCGTCTGCTGCTCTCGTGCCTTCGCGTTGTAGTCGAGCGGGTCGATGAGCGAGAGGTTGCAGGTGGCCAGGCTCGGCGACTCGCCGTATCCGCGCACGCCCCAGGCCGGCGGCGAGCCCGGCTCGATGTGGATCATGCGGAGGGTGTCGATGGTGGCCACCGCGCCCGACGCCTGGGATTCGGAGTGGACGGTACCGAGGAAGAAGTCGTCGAAGCGATCCGCGGTCAGGTCGACGCTCAGGACCTGTCCGGGTTCGCTCACGTGGGCGTGGCTGTCGGTGGCGAACCCGTCGGTCGACAACGCCAGGTCGATCTGATTGGCGTTGATGATGGCCCAGAGCATCTGCTGCGGATGTACCGGGTCGGCCGCGACGATGGACCACGAGGGGTTCTGGAAGGTGATGGGGGCTCCGGCGGGGCTGACCCAGTCCCGGGGCAGGGGAAAGTGGGTCCAGGTGCGGCCGCCGTCGGCGCTCGAGTACGGCTCTTCGGACAGTGAGCCGGCGGTCGCCCCTGCGACCATGACCTGCGCGTAGAGGTGGACGGTCGAAGGCCGGCCGGCATGGTCGCTGTAGCGCGTCGCCACCAGCTGCACCGGGCTCGCCCCTGCGGGACCGGCGAGATGGCTCCAGGTCGCGCCCCCGTCCCCCGATTCCCAGAGGCCCTTCAGCGGGACGCCCTGCTCGCCGGCCGTCTGCTGGTACACCACGGCGCCGGTTGCGGTCAACGTCCAGCCGCCGCCGCCGGCGATGTAGACGTGGTCGGGGTCACCGGGGTCGACGGCAACTGCGTCGAGCTCCGACTGCGGCACCACGAGCGGCGCCCAGGAGCTCCCGCCGTCGCCGGTGCGGTAGAGGATCGTCTCCCCGGCCACCGACGCCACCAGGTACCCGGTCTTCGGGGCCGACGCAGCGAAGGCGACGGCGCGGACGCCGCTGTCGCCCTCGATCGGCTCGACCCCGCTGAGCGCCTGGCGGCGCAGGGGAAATGCCGACTCCCACGGGGCGGTCACCAGTCCGCCGTCGCGCTCCGACCACGTGGCGCCCTCGTCTGCGGTGAAGAAGGCGCCGTCGCTGCCACCCATGTCGACCATGTACGCCTGCCCCGGTCCGACGTTGATGAGTGGGTCGAAGTACGCGTTGTCGAACTTGCCTGCCGTCGCTGCCGGGCCGCCCAGCGAGACGGGGTCGGACGCGGCGGGATCCACGAACACCTTGCTCCAGTGGCGTCCCGCATCGTCGCTTCGCTCCATGAATCCGGGGAAGCTGCGGAAGAGGTGGCACGGGTTCCAGGGATCGACGCTGAAGCGCGCGTACTGCGACGCCGAGCCCAGCAACTCCTGGTTCAGCTGGGTCTCGTCGGGGGCAGAGAACACCGTCGTCGGCGCCGTACTCGCATGCAGTGGCGAGAACTGGCACGGACTGGCCGGAACGTGAGGCTGATTGCCCACGGGGGCGTACAGCGGGTTGGCCACCGGCACGCCCGGCGGCGGCGGCAGCGCCGATCCCGTGCCGGCCGTGGTGCTGGACGGCGTGGGCAGCGGCAGGCCGATCGAGCCGGGGTCAGGGGGTGTCTGGGCGATGGCGGCAGGGGTCAGGCCGACCGTGGCGACCGCGCCCACCAGCGCCCCGGCCAGCGACAGCCGCACATGGGCGCCCCCTAGCCGGCGCCATCCACCTCTCGATTGCTGCGGGTGCCCGCCCTGTCGTGCCACGTGGCTGAAACTCCCTTCCAGGAGTGGAACGCGCACGCGCGCCCCGTCCTTGCGCCGCAGTCTACGGGTTGTGCGGGCTCAGGCCTTGTCGCGGATGACAAAGACGGACGCGGTATGGCGCAGAGGGGACTGGCCGGCATGGCCAGCCCCCTCCAAGAGCTCAGCGCCTCAGAGCGCCGTGAGCGAGTTGGACCCGACTCCCGACCAGGCTCCCTGCATGTTGGCCTGGCTGATCGGGGTGTCCACGCCCCGGCCGCCGGTGCAGTTGACCTGCGGCAGGCCGGGCAGTGGCTGCGGCGATGCGCTGCAGGGCGGGGTGATCAGCCCGGCGCCCGAGAACGTGATCGGCACGACGGCCTGCGCATCGATGGTGCAGGTCGCGCCCGGGCTGGTGGGATTGGGGGTGCCGACGAAGACGGCGACCAGGCCCACCCGGACGTAGCTGCCGACGATCCCGGAGCAGGAGAGGCTGCCTCCGAAGTTGTTGGAGCCCTGCGCCGACGATGTGAATCCGCCGAAGCCGAAGGCGACGTCCTCCAGTCCCGGCGACCCGCCTGAGCCGTTGATGCTGAGCGGGCTGCCGGGCGGGTAGAAGAGGCCGCCGTCATCGACGTACCCGCCATTGCTCCCCGTGTCCCTGAAGGTCCATGCGGTGGTGCAGGGCAGCACGCAGCCTTCCTGGACCGTCGGGCTCGTGTAGAGGATGGGCGGGATCGGCGTGCTGAAGTTGATCTGCTCCGAGATCACGCCGCCGCCGGCGGCGGAGTCGGGGAGCGCTGCGGACGCGTTGACGGTCATCGCGGCGGCGGCCAGCACGGCCGCTCCAGCGCCCGCCGCCAGCCGCCAGCGCGCAGTGACTACGCGGTGAAACATTTGGATGTCAACTCCTCGTTGCATGTGCAGATGGAGAGCGGCGTCGTGTCGATGCCGCCCGTGCCGGCTAGCTGGCGGCGACCCAGGACGCGGTCAGCTCGGCCGAGGTGATGCTGGTGCTCCCGTTCGGTGGCGACGTGGGCGTCCAGCTGCCTTCGATGACGAAGGCGGTGAACCCGTCGGGCACGTTGTGGACGGTGCAGTCGCCCCATGCGGCGATGACCATCAGCGCGCCGACGCGCACCCACTGGCCTCCCTTGATGGCTCCCACCGTCGGGTCGGCCGGACCGAGGGTGCACGACATGCTGTCGCCCTGGAAGACCGGCCCGCTGTTCGTGACCCTGAGGGACGCCATCGGTCCGGTGCTCAGCCAGCCCGCCTCGCATGCCGGGCTGTCGCTGCCCGAGAACGCGAGTCCGCCGACATAGTCATCGCCGTTGAGGTCGGCGAAACCACCGGCGGTGGGAACGCTGGTCAGCGGGGTGCTCACACTCGTCGAGGACAGGCTCCACGTCGTGGTGGCACAGGTGATCAGGTCGCCCGGAACCCCCGGGGACGTATAGCTCAGGCTGCCCACCAGCGACCCCGAACCTGCTCCGGGAGTCACCTGCGCACTGGATGGTGCTGCGATCATGACGGTGGCCGTCACAGCACTCCCCAGGGCGGCCAGCACTCGAGTCCGGCGCCTCTTTGTCATCGGCAACGTCATTCGGTTACCTCCTCCCTTGTCATGGCGCTCATACCCGACGGTGCGCCTATGGTTTCCATGCTAGGGTCGATGCAGGGAGCGGTCATCCCGCCGCGGGTGTAGAGTCGCCGCCTCCTCTTTGTCCCGCATGCCGGATGCGCTCATTCCGCGACCGGCTTGCGCCTGCGCAGCACGGCGAGCACAGCCAGCAACGCGGCCGCCGCGAGGGCGACGGCACCGACGCCGAGACGTCCGCCGGGCACCCCGGGGGAGCCGACGCCGGCGCCGCTGAGGGATGCATCGCTGCCGCCGCCTCCGTTGCTGCCGCCTTGCCCGGCCTGGCTCGAGCCCGCGGAGCCATGGGCGCTCCCGGCGGCCGTGCCGTGTTGGGGACAACCTGCGCCGATACAGCCGGCCATCGGCGTGGCGCCGGCATGTGCGCGGTGGGTCGCCGCCCAGTCGCCCACCGGCGGGCAGCTCGCCCGCCACGTGGCGCCGTCGGTGCTGCAGAGCAGGCCGGTCGTCGCGGGCGTGTGCATGTAGCCGCCGAAGATGCGACCGTCTGGAGCCATCGCGACCGCGGTGGCGCCACCGTCGAACAACCCCGGTGAGCCGACCGCCCTCCAGGTGGTGCCACCGTCGGCGCTGCGGAAGACGTCGCCGCTGATCCGTGTCTGCGCACCCGATCCGGTGAGCTGCATCACCGATGCGACGACGACGCGGTCGGTCCCGTTCTCCTGGTAGTCGTGCGCCAGGGCGAGACCGGTCACCTCGGTGATGGTGGCGCCCGGCTTGCCGATGTGCAGCGGGACGAAGCTGGTGCCGCCGTTGGTCGACTTGTAGAGGCCTGAGGTCAGCACCTGGGCGAACACCGTGCCGTCGCTCGCGTACCCGCTGGAGAACTCGAGATGCGCCGGTGCGCCCATCGTCGCCGTGGCGCCGGCGATCGGCGCGGGGGCCTGGCAGCGCAGTGTCGCGTCGCACTGCTCCACGAACAGCGCGCTGGTCTTCTTGTCGATGGCGCTGAGCAGCGCCGCCGGCTGCCGTCCACTGGCGGGAAACGCGGTGGGGATGCCGAACTCCATGTCGTCGTATGCGCCTCCGGACCCGCTGACCGTGTGCATCACGCCGCCGCGCAAGAGCTCGTCGCCGCCCGCGCCGCCGGCGACGGCGATGCCGCCGTCGACCTTGTACGACGGCAGCGCTGTGGGCACACCGGGTGGGCCGAAGTCGTGCCAGGTGTCGCCGTCGTCGTCGCTCTGCTGCAGGCTCTTGGGCGCGTTGGCGATGAGTCGCTCGGCGCCGCTGGAGGTGACGAGCACGGCCGGCATGCCGCCGTCCCAGCCTGTCGCCGCGGCGCGCTGCCATGAGCTGCCGCCGTCGTGGCTGATCCAGAGATGCATGCATTGCGAACCCTGGCCGCCGCACTGCGTCTCCACCGCGGTGGCCACGACCAGGCCGGTCTGCTCGTAGAGGGGCGATACCGCGATGCCGCGGACCAGCTCGTTGCCGATCGACGACGGGCCTGGCGTGGGTGGCGCTCCGGCGGCGACGTCGCGCGGAGCCGCGGCGGCGAGAAGCAGCACTGCGAAGCCCAGAAGATGGCGTGATCTCATCGGTACCTCCCTCCCATCAGAGTACGTTCGGCGGTGGTTGTGGCGGCGGCCTGCAGCTCGGTGCTCTGGTGAAGACGCAAGGCCAGATCGAGGCGCATCAGGTGGCCGGGATCGGTGACCGAGTAACCGGTGAGGTCACGCAGTCGCTGGGCCCGGTACTTGACGGTCTCGCGGTGCACGCCGAGCAGCCGTGCAGCGACGACGAAGCTGCCGCCCGACCGGGTTATGGCCCGGATCGTCTCCAACAGTGGTGCCGCGCGCGAGGCGGTGAGTCGCAGCACCGGTGCCAGTGCGGTGTCGACGAACAGGTCGCGCGCGCCGGCGTCGACGGAGTCGAGCAACAGGTCGAGCGACAGGTCGCGCTGGGTGAGCAGGCGTCCCGGCTGGCCGGCGGCGAGCCGCGACAGTCGCTCGGTCAGGATCACCGACCGGCGCAGGGCGGCAAGCCCGCTGACCGGTTCCACCGCCACCGCGCCGACGCCGTGGGCCTGCGCCACCTGAGCCGCCATCTGGAACGCGTGCGACCAGGTCGGCCCGTGCTCGCTGCCGGCATCGGTGCGCAGCATGCGACAGGTCGGAAGCGGTGCCGCGACCACCAGCGTCGCCTGCGCCGCGCCCGGCTCGCGGCGAACCGCGACCACGGCGGCGACCAGGCGCCGCATGGTCGCAACGGCGTTGGCCACGTCTCCGGCGTCGCCCGACGCGGCGAAGCCGACGAAGCCGTGCGGCGTGCGCACATCGTGCCCGGCGCGCATCGCGGCGCGGACGGCGAGCTCCTCGGAGGCGTACCGGCCGTGCAGGATCGCGTGCAGGACGTCCTCCGCGCTGGCCGGGTCGGCGCCGTGGATGGCGTGCGGCGCGATCGCCTCGTGCACACGAACCGCCGCCCAGGAGAGACGCCGGGCGATGCAGGCCAGGCCCGCCACCGCGTCGGCCTGGTCCAGCCCCACCACCGTCGCCGTGGCGCGGTCGAGGATGGCTTCCAGCGCGGTGCGCAGGCATCGCTCCAGCATCGCTGTGGTCCAGGACCGCGCCCGCGAGGCCAGGAGGGCCTCGTCGACCGCACCGGTATCGGGGCCGGCGGCGGCGGTGAGCAGCCGGCCGACGATCTCGCCGGCAATCGCCGCGGCAGCGGCTTGATCCTGTGGGTCGGTGATGGCCCCATCGCCCGCGAGCTGCTCGACGACCCTGTCGACGATCTCTTCGCGCCGATGCGCCAGGCGGGCGATGATCGCCGCCGCTGCGCTCGCGCCGGTGGCCACCTCCTCCCAGACGTCGGGGGCACTCATTGACTCCGCCTCCCTGCGATCGGATGCTCGCCGACGCGGCAGGTGGCCAGTGCGGTGGCCACGACGCTGCCCCGCCGATCGATCGCCTGGACGCGCACGTCGACGTCGTCGGCGAGCCGGCGCAGCACCACACCGTGGGCGAGGAGCTCGCCGCCGTCGGCGGCGGCCCTGCTGCGCAGGCGCACGGTGAGCTGGAGGAGCTCGGCGGCGGCGCCGGAGGCTGCCAGGGTGTCCGCGGTGCCCAGCGCCGCCATGCCGGTGAGCATCGCGGTGGCGCCGCCGTAGACCTCGCCCGGGATGACGCTGCAGAGCCAGGGTTCGGCCGGCATGCGCCACACCGACGCGCCCTGGCGGACGCTGGTGGGCCGTACGCCGCAGAGGCGCTGCAACGGCGGAGCCGGCAGCTCGCCGGCGGCGAGCCCGCGCAGCAGGTCGAGCCCGGACAGCCGCGACACCAGCTCCCGCGGAAGGACCTCGCCGGCCGCCGGCAGCGGATGCGCGTCGGGCAGCCCCTCGCCCGCCTGCGGCTGCGCCGGGGGCGGCGGTGTGGCGCGGCCGAGATGCCCATGCGACTCCGGCGGCGCCATGGCCCGGACCATCATCAGCGCCGTGCCACGGGCGACCGCGCCGCCCGCCCCGCTGATGGCGACCCGTGACCGCATGGCATGGCGAGACACCTCCTCGACGTCGTCGCCGACGGCCGTGGCGGTGTCACCGGCGATCAACGGTCCGGAGAAGGCGAGCGCCATCTGCGCGGTGGCGAGCAGGCTGCCGGGCGGCAGCAGGGTCTGGCATGCCGCCCCCAGCGGGGTGTCCGCCAGCAGTGCCAGCGCCGCTGCGGGAACGTCGCCGCGTGACCAGCGCAGCCAGGGGGAGAGCGGCATGGTCGCGGTCACCGTCCCCGGGCCGGCATCGGCGATGCGGAGGCCGGTGAGGTGGGCCACCGGCGGGCCCGGCAGCAGCCCGTCGCGATACCGCTCCATGATCTCCAGGCCGGTCAGCGCCAGGGCGCCGGCGTCCAGGGAGGCGCCCCGTATGGGCAGGCGACGCGTCGCCCAGTCCTCGGTCGTCACTGCATTCGTGGCTGTCGGGGTCACGCCTTCCCCGCCTGGCGCATGACCACAACCGCCTGGAGGACGCCCGGCGCCACCGTGGCCACCGAGGCCTCGTGGGGCTCGAGCTGGACCGCGGTGAGATGGCGGCCCACGGCGCCGGTGCAGCGCAGGATGGGGCGCCCGGTGTCGTCGAAGGTCACCACCACGTCGTGGAACCGCCCACCGCTGGGGAAGCCATCCACCGCCTTGACCACGCACTCCTTGAGGGCGAAGCGCACGGCGCTGCGCCACACGTCCGGCGCCGGCTTGCGCGAGTCGGTGAGGCACTCGTACCCGCCGGTGACCCGGGCGACGAGCGACGCCCCGCCGCGGTGGACCGCGAGCCGCCATCGCGACAGCTCGACGATGTCGAGGCCACCCGCGGGAGCAACCCGCGACCGGCCCTGCGGGCCGCAGTGGGCGACGACGAGGGCTCCCGCGTGACCGTCGGCGTGGGCCAGGCTCACGGTCACCTGACCGACGCCAGCCCAGGCGGCACGCCGTGCCACCCGCCCCTCGAGGACCAGCCCGGGCGCGCTGCGGCCCCCGCCGGTCACCTCGATGTCCCGCTCGCCGTCGGTGTGGGACAGGCCGAGCAGGGCGAGCATCGTCCGCTTGGCCGCCAGCCGCGCCGCCAGGTGCAGGACGGGCCGGTGGCGCTCACGGCAGGCCGCCAGCTCAGCCGGGCGCAGCCAGCGATCCCACGTGGTCTCGTTCGCGGGCGGCACGGCCGCCACGTCCATCACCCGAACCGAGCGGCGGACGTGAGGCCGCATCTCGCCAAGCCCCGGCACGACCGGACTCATGCCGGCATCGGTCCGACGACCACAGCGGCGTAGGTGCCGCCGGTGGCGGCGGCGGACACCAGCGCAGCCCGACCGGGCGGGACCGGGCCGGTGCTGCGCAGAGCGCCCATCTCGACGAGCGGGCGGTCGAGCCCGAGCACGTCGGGAACCCGCCCGGTGGCCACGCTGTCGAGTGCCGCCACCACCTGCAGCGGTCCCAGCGTCGCCTGCGCGTGGCCGACATAGGGAGACAACGCGGCCAGGCGCGTCCGCCCCGGGTCACAGACGGCAGCCACGGCGTTGAGCTCGCTGCGGTCGACGGCGGTGCTGCCCCGGCCCTCCCCGTACACACTGGCGACACCGTCGCCGTCCTGGCCCGCGTCCTCCAGGGCGAGCCGCAGGCAGGATGCCCAGGCTTCACCGCGCTCGTCGACGGAACCGACCGGCCGGGCATCGGAGGCGCCGGCGTGCCCGAGAACCTCGCCGAGGATGCGCGCCCCCCGCTGCCGCGCATGGCTCAGCGACTCGACGGCGAGGGCACAGGCCCCGCTCCCCAGCACCATGCCCTCGGAGGCGACGTCCCAGGGCCGTGGCGCGCCCGTCGCCAGCAGGCCGAGGCGGTCGTAGATGCCGTGCAGCTCGCGGGTGATCTCGTCGGCGCTCACCGCCAGCATCACGTCGGCCTCGCCCTGGCGGACCAGGTCGGCGGCATAGGCCAGCGCCTGCAGCCCGGCGGCGTTTCCCCCGACCAGCGTGGTCGTCGGCCCGCGCAGCTGCAGTGACACGCAGACGTGGCCCGCGGCGGCGTTCATCACCGCATTGGGAAAGATGCGCGGGTTCACCTTGTCTGCTCCCTGGCCGACGAGCGCGCCGCGCAGCGCTCCCATCGTCTCCACCGGGCCCGCGGCGGTGGCGAAGATCACTCCCGCCCGGTCACGCTGGGCGACGGGAAGTGTGAGCAGCCCGGCGTCCTCGAAGCACATCCGCGACACCGCGGTGGCCAGGCGGCCGATCTGGTCGAGACGGCGCACATAGGCGGGGTCGATGCAGCGGAGATGGCTGCGATCCTCGATCTCGCCGGCCACCTGGCAGCGGAAGTCGGCGGTGGCGAAGCCGCGGATCGCCCGCACTCCCGACACACCGGCGTGCAGGGCGGCACGGAAGGCATCCGCCGTGCCCAGCGCCGAGAGGACGCCCACGCCGGTGACGACCACACGGTCGGCGGCGGGCGCCGAGCGCGCCGGCGGCGGTGTGCCGGTCAGGGCCACGGTGCAGTTGGCGCCGCCGAAGGCGAACGAGTTGCACAGCGCGGTCCGCACCGTCGCCGGGCGGCCGCGATCGGGCACGATGTCGAGGTCGAGCTCCGCCAGCGCGGCGTGGTCGACGTTGATCGTCGGCGGCAGCATCTGGTGCCGCACCGCCTGCGCCGTCACCGCAGCGCCGATGGCGCCGGCGGCGCCCATGGTGTGCCCGATCTGCGACTTGGTCGAGCTGATCGGCACGCCGGCCACCCGGTCACCGAAGAGGGCGCGCATCGCCGCCGCCTCGGCGCGATCGTTGGCCCGCGTCCCGGTGCCGTGCCCGTTGACGTAGTCGACGTCGTCGACGCCGAGGCCCGCCTGGCGCAGCGCGACGCGCACAGCCCGCACCGCGCCGCGGCCGCCCGGGTCGGGCGAGGTGGCGTGGTGCGCGTCACTGCTCAGCCCGTACCCCGCGACGTAGGCGATGGCGGGGACGTCGCGGCTCTCGGCATCACGGGCGCGCTCTAGCACCATCACCGCCGCGCCCTCGCCGATGGTGATGCCCTCGCTGCGGCTGTACGGGCTGCAGGGGCGCGAATCGACGGCATGGAGGCCGTCGAACCCGGCCATGGAGTACAGCTCGAGCAGGTCCACGCCGCCGGCGAGCACGACGTCGGCGCGGCCCGAGCGCAGCGCGTCGACGGCGAGGCCGATGGCGCTGCCGCCGGCGGCACACGCGTTGGAGACGACGTACTTGGGGCCGCGCAGCCCGAGGTGCTGGACGAGGCTGTCGGCGGGCGCGCCCATCCGGCTGCGGATGATCGGCATGGGGTCGGCGGCCGCGTAGCCGATACGGTCGACCTGCTGCATGAACTGCTCGATGAGGCCGGTGCGGAACTGGCAGCTCCCCAGCGAGACGCCGACCCGGTATGGGTCGAAGCTGGCCACAACCAGGCGGGCCTGGGCGATCGCCTCCCGCGCTGCGGCGAGGACCATCAGCGAGCCACGGTCGGGCTCGAGCCCGTCTCCGCAGGCGGCGCAGCAGCGCGGGTCGAGATCCTCGACCTCGCCGGCGATGCCGAAGCTGAGCGCCGACACGTCCACCCTGCGCACGTCACCGATCCCGCTGCGGCCGGCGATCACCGCCTGCCAGGCCTGCTCCCGGGTGGTGCCGAGGGGGCAGACCAGGCCGATGCCGGTGATGGCGACGGGCTCGATGCGGAACTGCGCACGCACGGGCGGCTATCCCCGCCCTGCCGCGACGCTGGTGGGCACGACGAAGGGGCCGGAGCAGGTGCTGATCGGCACCGTGTCGGATCCGGTGCGCACCTCGAAGGCCAGGCCCGCGGCGGCGACGTCGGCGTCGAGATGGGCGACGCCGGCGATGCAGTGCAGGCCCGGCGACCACAGCGCGTTGGTGACACTCCCGACCGCAACGTCGCCGGCCGCGACCACGTCGTGGGGGCCCAGGCGCGCGCCGGCGGGTGCGGTGAAGCAGACGGGCAGTCGCGCCTGCGGCGACGGCCAGCGTTCGAGCAGAGCCTGCTTGCCGGCGAAGTCGTGGGTGGGGTCGATCATCCACTGCAGGCTCATCTCGAAGGGAAGGGCGCGAGGATCGGGGCGGTCCGCCTCCAGGCTGACGAAGCGCGATTCCATGCGGCAGACGTCGACGGCGTCACGGCCGCAGGGCAGCGCGCCCAGCTCGACGAGCCGGTGGCGCAGCTCGCCGCCCAGCGAGGCCGGAGCCATCAGCGTGTAGCCGAACTCGGCGGTGACGCCGATCCGGGCGATGACGAGCTCGCACTCCTGCCATTCGGCGACCGTGAAGCCCTTGTAGGGGATCTGCTCGACGCCGCCGTCGACGAAGGCGTCGACGCTGCGCGCCGCGAGCGGGCCCTCGACCGCGACCACGTCCTGCTCTGCGCTGCGATCGGTGAGGACGATGCCCGGGCGGCCCGCGGCCTGCGCGGCCAGGTGCGCCCAGGCGGCCTCGCGTTGCTCGGGCCAGACCAGCACCGTGTAGCGGTCGCCGCGGCAGAAGACGTCGAGCACCGCCACCACGCCGCCCTCCTCGTCGAGCGCCAGCGCCGGCAGGGTGCGCTCCTCGACGAGGAAGGCGACCGACCGCGTGCAGACGGCGTCGAGGAAATCGACCGCACCGGGACCAGAGACGTCGAAGACGCCCGCGCCGCGCCAGTCGACCAGGCCGCGATCGTGTCGCAGGCGATGGTGTTCCTCGGCCAGCCGTTCGCGGTCGACCTGCGTGATCGGGCTGCCGCTCATGACTCACCCTCCGCCGTCTCGGCGATGGCGATGCGGCCCGCGGCGACGACGGCTCCGTCCACGCGCGCGCTCACCGTGAAGTCGGTGATGCCGTTGACGCTGCTGCCCGCCCGCGCCTCGAGGAGCAGCCGGTCGCCCGGGCGGACCATGCCCGTGAACTTGAAGCCGCGCACCGCCGCCAGGTATGCGCGCGGCGGCCGGGTCCCGCCGGCGGTCGCGGTGCGGCTGCGGACGACGCCGGCGAGCTGGGCGAGCGACTCGACGATGAGCACGCCGGGGTAGACGTACGTGTGAGGGAAGTGGCCCGCGAAGCAGGGTTCACCGATTCCGACATTCTTGACCCCAACTGCGTGGCTGTCCCACTCCACCTGGGTGACGCGGTCGAGGAGCAGGAAGGGCGGCCGGTGCGGCAGAACCTCGCGCAGGTCGTCGGCTTCGAGCGTGGTGCGCGAATACAGTGGGTGCGGGGCCATGGCGACGGTGCTCATCGCTCCCTCTGCAGCCCGGCTGCGATGTGGTCGGCGAGATGGCTCACCGAGAGGAGTGCCTCGACGTCGTCGTCGGTCACCTCGACGCCGAACTCCTCCTGGACGGCGACGACGAGCTCCAGCGTGTCGATGGAGTCGAGCTCCAGGCCACGCCCGAAGAGGGATTCGTCGTCGGCGATCATGGTCGCCTCGACGCCGGTGTCGAGCCGGTCGACCAGCAGCTGCTTGACCCGGTCGACCAGGGCGCGCCGCTGCGCCGCCAGCTCGCGGATGTGTGCCGGATCGATCGGCGGTGTCATGACTGCGGACATCTCTTCCTCCTGCCTTCCTCGCTGCTCACCGTGCCTCCCAGCATCAGGCCGCCGTCGACGACGAAGAGGCCGCCGGTGACGTAGCTGGCGCTGTCGGAAACCAGAAACCCGACCATGGCGGCCACCTCCTCGGGGGTGCCGAGCCGGCCCAGGGGAATGCGCTGCAGCAGGCCCGGGAGCCTGCCGCGCGGGATCGACCGGGTCATCTCGGTGTCGACGAAGCCCGGTGCGACGGCGTTGACGCGGATCCCGTATGGCGCCAGCTCGGCGGCGAGGACGTTGGACATGGCGATGATCCCCGCCTTGGTGGCGGCGTACCCCGCCTGCCCGGCGTTGCCGAGCAGCGCGCTCACCGACGAGATCGTGACGATGGCTCCGCTGCCCTGCGCGATCATCGCCCGCGCCACCGCGCGCAGGGTGTAGAAGGTGCCGTCGAGGTTGGTGTCGACGACCCGCGACCAGCGCTCGTCGCCCATCACCGTGAGCAGCCCGTCGCCGGTGATGCCGGCCGCCGTCACCAGGATGTCGAGCCGTCCCAGCGTCTGCTTCACACGGCGCACCATGTCGTCGACGGCGACGCGGTCGACGACGTCGGCGCGGAGCACCGTGCAGTCTGTGCCGCCGGCTCGCAGCCGGCCGGCCGCAGCGTCCGCCGCCGCGTCGTCACGCGCGTAGGTGATGACGACGCGCGCGCCGCGGCGGCCCAGCTCCTCCGCGCAGCTCAGCCCGATGCCACGTGAGCCGCCGGTGACCACGGCCACCCGGCCCTCGAGGTCCCGCGTCATGCCGGCGCCGCCGCGGCCGCGACGGGTGTCGCCAGCAGCGACACCGTCCTGGTGCAGCCCGGTACGTCGTTGGCGGCCAGGGTCTCGACCCCGCGATCGCAGCTGCGCACCAGCGAGGAGAGCACCCGGCCGGGGCCGACCTCGACGAAGCGGGTGGCACCGAGCAGCCGCGCGGTGCGGACCGCCCGCGTCCAGCGCACGGGTCGGGTGAGCTGCTCGCAGAGCAGGGCGCGATAGGCCTCGGGATCGTCGACGACACCGCCGCTGACGCTGGAGATGAAGGTGCGGCGCGGCGGACGCAGCGATGCGGCGCGCAGCAGCGGCTCCATGCGCCTGCGTGCCGGCTCCATCGCCGGGGAATGGAAGGCGCCGGCGACGGGGAGGCGATCGACGCGCAGGGCGCCGCGCTGCCGGGCGAGCACCGACGCAGCGGTGACCGCGCCGTCGTCGCCGGAGATCACCGTCTGGATGGGGGAGTTCTCATTGGCCACGACGACGCGGCCGCTGCTGCCGGCACAGAGGGCGTGCACCTCGTCGGGCGGCAGGCCGCCGATGGCGACCATGCTTCCCGGGGCCAGGGCCGCCGCGGCCGCCATCGCCCGGCTGCGCTCGACGACGAGGTCCAGCGCGTCGTCCGGATCCAGCATTTCCGCCGCCACCAGCGCGGCGAACTCTCCGGCGCTGTGGCCCATCACCGCCCAGGGCGCGGCGTCCCGGGCAGCCAGGTGCTGCCACACCCCGACGGAGACCGCGAACACCGCCACCTGGGCAACCTCGCAGGCGCCGATCTGGGCCGCCGTGCCGCGGACGAGGAGCCCGGCGATGTCGATCCCGGCGCGTGCCGACGCGGCGTCGACCCAGGCACGCACCGGGTCCAGCGCGCGGACCAGGTCGCCGGCCATGCCCGGGTGCTGGCTGCCCTGCCCGGGGAAGACGAAGACGGTGCGGGTCATCGCCGCATCCCCGCCGTCACCAGGCCACCAGCGAGTAGCCGCCGTCGACCATGATGGTCTGCCCGACGATCATCGACGCCTCGTCGCAGCAGAGCATGGCGACCGCGCCGGCCATGTCGGCGGGCGACGGGCAGCGGCCCGCGGGAGTGCGGGCCAGCATGGCGTCGAGCAGCCCGCGCCGGGTGCCGAAGTGGCTCAGCGCATCTGTGTCGACCACGCTGCCCGAGACCACGTTGGCGGTGATCCCGTCCGGGGCCAGCTCGATGGCCAGGTGGCGCACCAGGCTCTCCAGCGCCGCCTTGGACGCGCCCACGCTGGTGTAGTCGGGAAGCACGCGTGCCGCGCCGATGCTCGACAGCGCGACGATGCGACCCCACCGCTTCCGACGCATCGCCGGAGCGGTCAGCTGGGCGAGAAGCAGCAGGCTGCGTGCGTTGACGTCGAGGGCGAACTGGAAGCCGCGCGTGTCGAGACGGAGAGCCGGGCCCATCCGGCCGGTCACCGCGCCACTCACCACGATGTCGATGTCGCCGAGCTCGTCGCGCGCTCTGCGCACCAGGGCGTGCACCTGCGCCTCGGTGGCCAGGTTGGCCTGGACGGCCAGGCTGCGCACGCCGAGGTCCCGGGCCGCGCCGGCCGCCGCCTCCGCGCCGCCACGATCCTGCACGTAGCCGATGGCGACATCAGCGCCACGCGTTGCCAGGGCGGCCACGATGCTGCGGCCGACGCCACCGGATCCGCCGGTGACCAGGGCGACGCGACCGGCCAGCGGCGCGTGGGCCAGGGGATCAGCGCACCGGCTCTGCGCGGCGTGCTGGTCCGAGGCGCCCGTGCTGCGCACAGCCGGCGGTGCTCCCTCGGCCCGCTCCGGGGATTCCCGACCGCAACTCACTCCTTCCTTCCTTCCCGTCCTCTCGCCCCTGACCCCCGCGATCAGCGAGCTTCGAGGCAATCGTAGGGACGTGTGGTCAGCGCAGCCAGTCGTGGCTCATCGCGTGCGCGCCCTGCGCCTCACCCTTGCATGGCTGGACAGTGGTCGGAGCGTCTCGCTGTCCATCCAGGAGTACCGTGCCGGCGCCCGCAGCTACTCCTCGATGTAGGAGCCGCCGATCGTGGCGCTGATCGATTGCACGTCGGAGCAGGTCGTGGGCACGTTGATCGGTGCGAAGGCACCGAGGCCGACGCCGAGTGTCTGCTCGGTGGCCAGCGTCTTACCGCCGCCGGTCAGCACACCGCCATAGGTCTCCAGGACGACGCCGAGGCCGACGCGGAGCCAGCCGAAGTTGCCGTTGAGAGTCCCGTCGTGGCTGATGACGCCGCCGTCGTCGACGTATCCGCCGGACACCGTGAAAGAGCCCTGGGCCGTGCCTGTCGCGGCCAGCGGGCACTGCTCGTTGTAGACGAAGCTGGCCGCAAGGTTGGCGATGGCGCCCGGGTTGGTCGGATCCGGGAAGACCACGGTGAACTGCTGGCCGTTGCCGTCCACGCCGGACGCCGTGGCGACGACGGAGCCGCTGAACGTGCCGGTGCACGTCCCACCACCGGGGCAGGGGAACGTGTTGAGGGTGACCTGGCCCTGCCAGCTGCCTCCGACCGCATCCGCCGCACGGACGTCCGTCGGCGGCATCTGGACGGCGCACAGGACCAGCGCCACCACCAGAGCGATCCGCCACCTTGCCTGTCTCTGCATGGTCATCCTATCTCCCAACAACTCACCGGCTCATGGGCAACGGCTCGACCACGTGGTGCCCCCGTCCGCGCTGCAGCGCAACCCCTTCCCCACCAGGAGGTCAAGGATCGGGCCCTGTGGGATGGCGATGAGTCGCAGGCTCCTGGCCAGCCCGTTCTGCGCCGTGGTCACGTCCGTCCAGCGTCCGCCGCCCGCCGGCAGCCACATGACCGCAGCCGCACCGTGGGTCAGCACCGCCCAGATGCGGCTCGCCGTCGCTCCGGTCGACTGCACCGTCATCCCCGGGGGAAGCGCGGGAACACTGAAGGTGTCGCCGCCATCGAGCGACACAGCGATGCCACCATTCCAGGAGACGGCGCTGGCCACGCCTGATTGCGCGACGGTGAGATCGCTCGCCTGTGGCGGCGGAGTGCCGCGGCGCGTGCACGAGGTTCCCGCGCCGCAGGCGAAGATCGCGGGCGCCTGCGTCTCACCCGCGAGCGGGTCGCTGATCGCCATGGTGTCCGGGGGCGCGAGCACCACGACCGCGGCGCTGTCGCCGGCGGCAGGGGTGGACACCACGGCGGTGCCTGGGAGCCACTGCGGATAGGCGAGCAGCGGCGTCACGCTCTGCGGCGTGGCATCGACGCCGATCGACACCATGACACCCAGTGCGGCGACGAAGGCGCGGTCGTCACCGTGGTCGAACCCCGCGGCCAGCGCCAGGTGGCCCGCAGGTCCGGGCAGCGGCACGGGCATGTCGTCGAAGCCGGGAGCGACGTACGCCGACTGGCCGGACTGCGGGCTGGTGCCGATGAACACGCGGGGATCCGCCGGGTACGTCGGTGGCAGGGCCAGCTGCTCCGCGCCTGCCGGCATCGTCGCCTGCGACGGCGTCCAGGTGGCGCCACCGTCAGTCGAGCGGAAGAGCACCGTGCACTTGCACGTGCCACCGGAACCCATGGCGACGATGGTGTGCGTGGTCGCGTAGTTGGGTGCGGCGGCTGCGGTGGTCAGCTGGGTGTCCTCGGGCGTCTCGTCGCCCGGTAGCACGGAGTCGAGGACATTGCGTGGCGCGCCGCCGTCCGCCGGCGTCTGCCCCCGGTCGCCCCCGCCGGACGGCCGCTGGCTCGAGCCGCCAGGCGGTGGCTGGGCGCGAGCCGTGTCGAGACGTGCCGCCGCGGGCTGCACCATGGGTGCCCTCGGCGCAGTGGTCACCACGCGGCCGGCCGTCGCGCCCGGCGCCGCCGGGGCCACCGAGGCCAGCCCGCCGATGGCCAGGATGGTGGCGGCCGTGAGCTGCGTGAACGGATCTCCGCTCCCGCTCCAGCCCACCGCGGTGCAGCGGCGCCGGCACCACGCGGCGAAGCGGCGCATGCCGACGCGCAGGCGCGCGGGAGCGGCGAGAAGCAGGGCCGACGCGGACGGCTCGCTCTTCTCCAGCAACTGCTGCGCGCGACGCCGGGCGCGGTGCAGGCGGATGTTGATGGTGCCGACCGAGGTGTTCTCCGCGTTCGCCTGCTGCTCCGGGGTCCAGCCTTCGGCGGCACGGATGATGGTCTGCCGTGATCGCGGCCCGAGACGCTCGAGCACCCGCCGCACCGGCTCGGTCAGCGGGCCGAGGCGGCGATCGACGGGAACGTCCGGGGCGTCCTGGCGCTGCGACGTGCGCTGGCACTCGCGCCAGAGCTGCTGCGTGGCGTGCCGCAGGCCGTGCGGATGCGCGAGGTGCTCGGCGGCCAGCAGGACGTCGACGGTACGCTCGACGACCTCCTCGACGTCGTCGGCGGTGGCGCGGTCACCGAGGTAGTGGCGCGCGTACTCGCGCAGCAGGCGTCCGTGCCGGGCGAGCATCACCGCCATGTCCTCGCGCCCGTCCACCGGGATGACCGGCAACGCCGGACGCACTCGCGCACGCCGCGAGCACTCCTGACCTCCCTCAGCCCTTCCGTTCACTCGCCTTCCTTCCGCGGCCACGCCGCGCCGTCTGCGACGGTGGATTCTGCACGATCCGGCTGCGTGAGTCATCATCGCTCGCCGCTTTCCCGCTATTCGCGTCGAGTCGACGATCTTCGTCAATCGAGGCGAATTCGCTTGACGTCCTGGCTTTCAGCGGCTTAACGTGCCGAAGTGCGCCTCGGGAAGGGGAGGAGCGGGCCGGCCCCAGGCCGTGTGGGGAAGTGCCGCAGGGCGGCTGGAAGGGACGACATCCGTGAGTCTCGGCGGGAGAGCCACAGGAAACGGGCGGACGCCGGTCGGTCGACCGGTGCGGGACGACATCAGCTCTGGCGAAGCCATGGTGGCCATCGCCGACGCGCTGCACCGCCGTTTGGACGACGTCCTCGTCGACCTGGCGCGCTCGGCTTCGCGCAACCGGCCGCCGGGGCTGCCCGGGAACCCGGTGCTCGAGGCCGAGGTGCGCAGCACCTTGCGGACCACGACGGAGACCGCCATCGCGCTGATCGCCGGTGACCGGCGTCTCACCACCGAAGAGATCGCCATGCTGCGCGCCATCGGCGCCCGGCGCGCCCGCCGCGGTGTGCCGCTGGCCAGCCTCAAGGCTGCGGTCCAGGTGGCGATGGCGACGATGTGGGATCGCGCCGTCGACGCCGCCGTCGCACTCCCCGTCTCCGCCACCTCCACCGCGGCGCTGGGACGCATCGGCACGCTGCTCGCCCATCTCAGCGAGACGGTCACGGCGGCGCTCGACGACGGCTACAGCGAGGGTGCGCAGCGCAGCGACGACGAGGAGCGGGCACGCGCGCAGCTGCTCGCCGACGTCCTCGCCGGAGGCGTCGCCTCACAGGGTGCGCTGGCCGAGATGCGGCTGGTGCACACCGAGGCGACGCTGGAACACGGCCTCGTCCTCGTCGCCGCGCCCGCGCCGCGCGACGGCCGCGCCTGCATCCGCTCCGCGACGGCGGAGCTGCTCAGCGATCTCCAGGGCGCCACCGAGGTTCCTCTGACCTCGGCGGCCACCAGCCACGTCACCGTGGCGGTGCCGGTGGAGTCGGGCCACTGGCCGGAGTGCGTCCGTGTCGCCGATGCCGTCGCGCGGCGCGAGGGCGTGTTGATATTCACCGCGCCGCCGGTGGCCGCCATGGAGCTGAGCGCCGCATACGGACGCGCGACCAGGCTGCTCTGCGTCGCCCAGAACCTCGGCCTGCCGCCGCAGGCGCTGGAGGCGCGCCATGTGCGCCTGGCCAGCCTCCTGGCCGAAACCTCCGGTGAGCGTCGCGCCTTCATCGAGGAGACGCTCGGACCGGTGCTGGCGCTGCCCGCAAACCTGCGCGAGCCGCTGCTGGCCACCATTCGCGTCCTCAACGACATCCACCTGCGCGGCGGCATCCGCGCCGCGGCGGAGACGCTGCAGGTGCACCTCAAGACGGTGTACTACCGACTCAATCGCCTCCGCGAGCTCACCGGCCTCGACCACGACGTCGCCGCGGAGCGCATGCAACTCGCCCTCGCCGTGGAGCTGATGCGCTTTCCCGACGTCGAGGCCGTGCACGGCGAGGTGCGTGCCGGCGCGGAGATCAAGGGTCTGCCGCTGCACCGCCTCGCCAGAGCCGGCTGACTACGACACCCAGACGCTGAGCAGCAGAGCCAGGGCGAGCAGCGCGCCGGTCAGCAGGTGAAGCCCGACGCAGGCGATGAGCAGCATGGTCCAGCCGCGCGCGTCGAGATCCACGCGCGCCCGCAGTGCCATGCGCAGCGCCATCACACCCGCGGGCAGAGCGACGAGCGCGACGCGCGGCAGGCCACCGCTGCCGATGCCGGCGAAGAGCAGCGCAGGCACGAGCAGCAGCAGCAGGCGGAACTCCCACACCACGCCGCGCGGCGAGAGGTACGTGGCCACGGTGCGCTTGCCGACGCGCAGGTCCGACTCGCGGTCGCGCGCATTGTTGGCATGCAGGATCGCCGCGGTGACCAACGCCAGCATGGCGCCGCACCACAGCACCGAGTGCGGCACCGCATGCGCGCCCGCCTGCGCCGCAGCGGTTCCCCACGCGATCCCCAGGCCCATCGGCCCGCCCGAGGCCAGCTCGCCGAGCGGCCGGTAGGCCAGCCGCAGCGGCGGCGCCGTGTACTGCCAGCCGATCAGGACTCCGGCCGCGCCGAGCAACAGCAACCACGGCTCGCCGATGGCCAGCGCCAGCGCCAGCCCGATCACCGCAGCACTCGCCAGCGCGCCGAGCCCGATCCACCGGACCTGCCGCACCGTGATCCACCCGCGTCGCAGCGCCGAGGACGGCATCGCGCCCGGCAACGCGTCCGCGCCCGTGAGCGCGTCCTCGGCGTCGTTGACCGCGTTGGTCCCGGCCTGCAGCAGCACCGCCACCACCAGGCAGCCCAGCGCCACCGGCACCGAGTACGACCGCGACGGCGCCAGCGCCACCGTCCCCACCACGACCGGCAGCACGGCGACGGTGAGCGATCGCGGCCGCACCGCGCTCCAGACCACCCGCGTGGCGCCGGGCCGGGCGGCGGCCATCCCCGTCAGGCCGCTTCGCGCGACGGCCCCAGCTCCAGCACCAGCGCAGGCTGGGTCATGTCCTCGACCACCTTGAGCCCGCGCACCTCGACCACCACCGGCACCACCGGCAGCCGGTCGACGAACACCGAGGCCCCCGGCGCGTGCTCCACCAGCCGCTGCAGCATCAGCGCCCCGTCCTCGTCCTCCCGCGCCGCCCGGGCCACGCCCTCACCCTGGATCCAGCGCGACGGGTTGCCCGGCGAGCACATGAAGCCCACCCGCGGGTCCGCCAGCAGCTCCCGGTGCTTGCGGGAGTCGCGCAGCACGCTGAGCAGCAGCCGGATGCCGCCCCGCCCGTCGGGCTCGGGGGCGAAGAAGATGCCGGCCACGTGCGGCCCGGCGGGCGACACCGTGGCCAGCGCCAGCACGTCGTAGGCCCGCAGCGCCCAGAGCGCGCGCTCGACGTCGGCCGGCGAGGGGGAGGGGGTGGGGGAGGCGTTCATCAGCTCGGTCCAAGTGTAGCCACGGCTCAGCGACCGTCCGGTAACGTCCGCCCGACGCCGCGCCGGACCGCAAGTAGGATGAGGGCCGCCGATGTCCGACCCCGCCGTCATCCTCGCCATCGCCTCCGCCGAGGCGGGTCTCCGTCGCAAGGCGGAGAAAGCGCTCAGCCGCCAGGGCTTCGAGGTCTCCCAGGCCGACAGCCTGGCCGCCCTCGCCGAGCGCGCCCGCGCGGGCATCCAGCTCGCGCTCATCGACCCGCGCATGCCCGACCTGCAGCCCGCGCCGCTGAGCCGGGTGCGGGCCGAGCCGGCGCTCCACCGCGTGCCCATCCTCATGCTCACGCCCGAGGACATGCACGGCATCGCCGAGCGCCATCCGGACAAGGAGCTGATCGACCTCGTCGTCCGCATCCACGCCCAGCTCGCCGGCAACGCCCAGCTCGACCTGCTGCACCGCGTCTCGCGGACGCTGACCGCCAGCCCGGACATGGAGAACACCCTCAACGGCGTCTTCAGCGCCCTGGGCCAGGTGCTCCACTTCGACACCGCCACCCTGTTCATGCTCGACCGCACCGGCAAGCTCTTCATCCGCGCCGCCTGGGGCTACGAGCTCCAGAGTGAGCAGCTGCGCTCCTTCGAGGTCGGCGAGGGCGTGGTCGGCTGGGTGGTGGCCAATCGCGCGCCCACCATCGTCGGCGACTCCGACATGGACACCCGCTTCGTCTCCCTCGACGGCCGCAGCTCGCGCAGCATGCTGGGCGTGCCGCTCATGGTCGGCGAGCGCGTCGTCGGCGCGCTCACCCTGGTGCGCCGCGCCCCCGCCGTGCAGTTCACCGACGAGGACCTGCTGCTCGTCTCCACCATCGGCAACAGCGCCGCCATCGGCCTGGAGAACGCGCGCGTGTACGAGCAGGAGCGCGCCCTCGCCCTGCGCCTCGAGGAGCTCAACCAGCTCTACGGGCAGGAGCGCGAGATCGTCGACAAGCTGACCGAGTCGGAGCGCCAGTACGGCGACGTGCTCAGCACCGTGTCGCACGAGCTGAAGACGCCGCTGATGGGCATCCGCGGCTTCGCCCAGATGATCCGCGACGGCGACGTCGACGGCGACGAGGCCAAGGACTTCGCCACCGAGATCTACGACAACGCGGTGCGCCTGAGCACCTACGTCGAGCGCATGCTGCAGGAGCAGGCGGTGCAGAACGGCGCCGAGTCGCTCGACATCCGCGACGTGCGCGTCGGCCCGCTGGTGGCCCAGGTGATCAAGTCGCTCACCCCCAGCGCGCCGCACCACGAGCTGGTCAACGAGGTCGCCGAGGACGCCCCGTCAGTTTCCGGCGATCCTGACAAGATCACCCAGATCCTCTTCAACCTGGTCAGCAACGCCATCAAGTACAGCCCGCGCGGCGGCCAGGTGCGGGTCAGCGTCACCGCGCAGGACCGCTGGCTGGAGCTGGCCGTGAGCGACGAGGGCGTGGGCATCCCGCCCGAGGCGCGCGGCCGCATCTTCGACCGCTTCTTCCGGGTGTCGAGCTTCGAGACCAAGAACATCTCGGGCACCGGCCTGGGCCTGTCCATCGTCAAGGGCCTGGTCGAGCTGCACGGCGGCCGCATCTGGGTCGAGTCGGAGGTGGGACGGGGGAGCAGCTTCCATGTCACCCTTCCCCAGACGTTGTACTTTCCGGCTCCCACCGAGTACGACACGGTGGGCCAGCCCGCTGCGGCAACCAGCACCAAGGGAACGTGATGAAGCTTCTGGTCGTCGACGACGAGCCCTCGGTTCGCAAGCTGCTCAAGCGCTTCTTCGAGGCGCGCGGCTATGAGGTGGCCATCGCCGACAACGGCCTGATGGGCTGGACGGCGACCCGCGACGAGGCGCCCGACCTGGTGGTCAGCGACGTGGCCATGCCGGAGATGGACGGCTACGAGCTGGTCCGCACCATCCGGCGCAATCCCGCCACCGCGGCCATCCCGGTGATCCTGCTCAGCGCCCATTCCGAGGCCAACGAGCTGGTGGCCGGCTACGAGTCCGGCGCCGACGACTACGTCACCAAGCCCGTCGACATGGAGGTGCTCGGCCTCAAGATCGACGCCCTGCTGCGCCGCGCCCGCGCCAGCGGCGGCGTCGCGGCCGCGCCGACCACCGGCAAGCTGATCACCATCACCAGCGCCAAGGGCGGCGTCGGCGTGACCACGCTGGCCGCCAACCTGGCCGTGCTGCTCGGCCGCCGCAGCGAGACCGTCTGCGCCTACGACCTCAACCTCGAGCACGGCGACCTGCCGGTGATGTTCGACCTGCAGCCCAAGATGGGCATCGGCGAGGCGGTGCGCGACATGGCCCAGCAGGGCGACGGCTTCCAGTGGGACGACTACCTGGTCCGCCACTCCAGCGGCGCCAAGGTGCTGGCCGCCCCGCTCAAGCCGCACGACGCCTCGGCCGTCACCGAGGACCTGGTCGCCGAGGTCACCACCAAGCTGCGCGCCCTGCACGACTACGTCATCGCCGACCTGCCGCCCTCGTACCACGACATGAACCTGTCGGTCTACGAATCCGCGGACCGGCTGGTGGCCATCACCTCCCCGGAGCTGACCTCGCTGCGCCGCACCAAGGAGCTGCTCGGCGTGCTGGCCAGCCTGGGCGTGCCCGACGAGCGGGTCCTGGTGGTGCTCAACCGCATCATCGAGGTGCCCGCCATCGACGCGCGTCGCGCTGAGGCGTTCCTTCGGCGCCCGGTGGCGGTTACCATCCCCAACGGGGGACAGGTGTTCCCCGACTCGGTCTCCACGGGGCGGCCCGTGGCCCTCTCACACCCGAACATCCCGGCCGTCGTCGCCATCAGCGACCTGGCCACCATGCTCTGAGGCAGGCGCACCGATCGTGGCCAGGTCCAAGGAGCGGGCGCGGGCGCGCAGGGCCCGCGATGCCAGGGCGAACCGGCCCGTCGTCCTTCGCGCGGCACTCCCGGCCGTGCCCTCGGAGCACCCCCAGCCCGACGTGACACCCCCCGACCGCTCCCCCGACCCGACGCCCGGCGAGCGCCCGCGGCGCGGCTTCCTCGGCATGGGCCGCCGCGGTCCCTCCGGCGAGCCGCCGGAGACGCTCAAGGCCGCGCGCCGGCAGGTCGCCGACCTGCAGAAGCGCCACGAGAAGCTGGAGGCCGCCCTGGCCGCCATCCGCCAGGAGCTGAGCACGACGGTCACCGAGCGCGACCAGCTCCGCCAGCGCACCGCCAGGCTCGACCAGGAGCTGGGCCAGACCCGCGAATCCCAGGCGGTGGCCGAGCTCTCGCTCCGCGAGGCGCGCGACAAGTGGGCCGAGGCCGAGCGCCGCGGCACCGAGCTGCAGCAGCAGCTCACCGTCTCGCAGACCGCCCACCAGCAGTGGGAGAAGGCGGCCACCGACCTGCAGGCGCGCTTCACCGCCGTGGCCGGCGAGCACCAGGCGCTGCGCCAGCAGCACGGCGCGCTGGAGATCGCCCACGCCGCCGAGCGCAAGGCGCACGAGCAGTTCGAGGCGCTGGCCGGCGAGCGGGCCGCCCGCATCGACGCGCTCAACGCCGACTACGCCCAGCTCCGCCAGGCCTACGAGCAGTTCAACGCCGCCCACCAGGCGGAGGCGCAGGCGCATGCCTACTTCGAGCAGCTCAGCGCCGAGAAGGCGTCAGCCCTCGACACCCTCACCGCCGAGCACACCGCGCTGCGCCAGCAGCACGAGGCGCTGACCGCGGCCCACGCCGAGGAGCAGCGCGGGCGGGAGATGGCCGAGATCACTGCGGCGGCCCACGCCAAGCGCATCGAAGGCCTGCAGGCCGAGCTGGGCGCCACCAGCACCGAGCTGTCGCAGACGCAGGCCGCCCTGGCCACCTCGCAGCAGGAGCACCAGCAGGCGTCCGCCCAGGCCGCCGAGCTCACCCGGCAGCTCTCCGCGCTGACCGCCGACCACGAGTCGCTCACCGCGCAGCACACCGAGCTGACCGCCGCCCACGCCCAGCTCGACGCCATGCACCGCGCCGAGCACGAGGCGCGCACCCAGTGGGAGGCGCACGCCAAGGAGCTGACCGACACCCTCGCCTTGGAGCGCGAGCAGTACCAGCGCACCCTCGAGGACGAGCGCCGCACCGCCGAGGCGGCCCGCGCCGAGCAGGCCTTCCAGCACCGCGAGGAGGTCGAGAAGCTGACCGCCGAGCACACCGCGGTGCTCACCGCCACCCAGCAGCAGCTTGCCCAGACCCAGGCCAGCCTGGAGACCACCACCGCCGACCTCGGCGCCACCCGCGCCGACGTGCAGCGCCTCACCGAGGACCTGCAGGCCTCCCGCGGCGAGTCCGAGGCGGCCAACCAGCGCGCCCGCGAGGAGAGCGAGCTGCGCCAGTCCGCCGAGCGGCGCAGGCAGGAGGTGGAGGAGGAGCTCGACTACATGCGCAGCGAGGTGATGGGCGGCGTCGCCAACGCGGGACGCAAGCGCGGACTGCTGCGGCGGGGCAAGTCGCCGGCGCCCTTGAAGGCCGCCGAGCAGCTGCCGCGCCCGCTGGTGCAGGTGCCCACCGCCGACGAGGCGCAGCAGCCGGCCAGCGAAGAGGTCGAGGAGATCATCGAGCGGCGGCTCTTCGGGGACGGCTAGGGGGCGAGCTTCTCCCAGCCGCTGTCGACGCCGTCCCAGGCCCACATCTGCAGCTCCTTCGAGCTGCCGCCGGCCCAGGCGACGAGGATGATGCGGCCCAGCGCCGGGTCCCAGACCATCTGCGCAGTGCCGCCGTTGAGGATCGACTGGGGCGGCTCGTCGACGATCTGGCGCACCCAGTCGCCGCCGTCCCACGTCCATGTCGCGCACAGGCTGGGCTTGTCGGGCGACATGGTGAGCAGCACGACCCGCCCGGTCGACCGGTCGGTGGCCGCGGCGGCGGGGCCCTCGGTGGTCGGGTTGGGCGGGCTGAGCTTGGTCCACCGGCTGCCGTCCCAGGCCTCGGTGTCCTCGACCGGGTTCTGCGCCTGGCCGCCGGCCTGGATGAGCCGGCGCGAGATGGGGTCGTAGGCGATCGCGGCGAAGAGCCACTGGGTGTCGTCGTGGGCGGGGACCGGCCTCCACGCCGTGCCGGTCCAGCGGAAGGAGCCGTGCGTGTACCAGGCGGGGCCGCTCGACTCGAGGTCGTCGGTGGTGCCGACGCCGCGGATGTCGGGCGAGTTGACCAGGAGCTGGTGCGTCGCGTCGTCGACGGCCAGTGCCGGCCCACCGCCCTGGGCGGGGTTGTCGGCAACGCGCTTCCAGGTGGCGCCGTCCCACAGCCAGGTGCCCAGGTTGGGCGACCAGCTGGCGACGTTGTTGCCGCCGGCGTCGGACGACTCGGAGAAGGCGTCGCCGCCCATGAACATGAGGTGCCCGCTGACCGGGTCGACCGACATGGCGCCGCCGGCCTGGGGTGGGAGCTCGGTGCGCGGCGCCAGCCGGGTCCAGCGCTGCCCGTCCCACGCCCACGTCTGCGAAATGTAGGTGGGGTTGTCGCCGATGGTGCTGCCGGCGTGGAGGATGAGCTGCCGCGTGACCGGGTCGTAGCCGACGTCGAACCCGCGCATCGGCCCCGGTGGCGTGCCGTTGTGCAGCTCGGCGAGGGGCGCCGCGGTGGCCGAGGGCGTGGTGTCGGGGGCAGGGTGCAGCGACGGGTTGGCGGCGTTGGTGGCCACGCGCGTGGTGCTGCCGCACGCGGCAAGCAGGGGGATGGCGGCCAGCAGGCCGGCGGTGAATCTGCGCATGGTGCGGTACGTCGAACGACGCCGGGCGCATTCGGTTCCTTGCGGCTGCGCCCGTATCATGGGCGACCACCCATGCCCGAGACGCTCTTCGACAAGATCTGGCGCCGCCACCTGGTCCGCGAGGACTCCGGCACGGCCATCCTCTTCATCGACCTGCATCTCGTCCACGAGGTGACCTCGCCGCAGGCCTTCGAAGGGCTGCGCCTGGCGGGACGGCGGGTGCGGCGGCCCGACCTCACCGTGGCCACCATGGACCACAACGTCCCCACCACGGACCGCTCGCTGCCCATCGCCGATGCCATCGCCAAGCAGCAGATGGACACGCTGCTGGCTAACTGCCGCGAGTTCGGCATCCCCTGCTACGGGCTGGGCGATCCGCGCCAGGGCATCGTGCACATCATCGGGCCGGAGCTGGGCCTCACCCAGCCGGGCATGACCATCGTCTGCGGCGACTCGCACACGGCCACGCACGGCGCCTTCGGGGCGCTGGCCTTCGGCATCGGCACCAGCGAGGTCGAGCACGTGCTGGCCACGCAGACGCTGGTGCAGCGGCGGCCGAAGACCATGGAGGTGCGCGTCGACGGCGCGCTGGGCTTCGGCGTCGGCGCCAAGGACCTGATCCTCGACGTCATCGGCGCCATCGGCGTCGACGGCGCGGTGGGGCACGTCATCGAGTACACGGGCTCGGCGATCCGCGCGCTCTCGATGGAAGGGCGCATGACGGTGTGCAACATGTCCATCGAGGGCGGCGGGCGCGCCGGCATGGTGGCGCCGGACGACACCACCTTCGCCTACATCGCCGGCCGCCCAGGCGCGCCCGGTGGCGCGCAGTGGGACGAGGCGGTCGCCCACTGGCGCTCGCTGGCCTCCGACGACGGCGCTGTTTACGACAAGAGTGTCATCATCGACGCAGCCTCGATCGTGCCGCAGGTGTCCTGGGGCACCAATCCGGCGCAGGTCCTGCCGGTGACCGGCGTTGTGCCGCACCCCGACCAGTACGCCGACCCCATCGAGCGTTCGGCGGTGCGGCGCGCGCTGGAGTACATGGGCATCGAGCCCGGAGTGCGGCTCGACTCGCTGCCGGTGCAGAAGGTGTTCATCGGCTCCTGCACCAACGGGCGCATCGAGGACCTGCGCTCCGCTGCGGCGGTTGCCGCGGGACGGCGCGTCGCCTCCGGCGTGCACGCGCTGGTTGTGCCGGGATCGATGCAGGTGAAGAAGCAGGCGGAGGCCGAAGGGCTCGACGCGGTGTTCCGCGACGCGGGATTCGACTGGCGCGAGCCGGGCTGCTCGATGTGCCTGGCCATGAATCCCGACGTGCTGCAGCCGGGCGAGCGCTGCGCCTCGACCTCGAATCGCAACTTCGAGGGACGCCAGGGGCGCGGTGGACGCACCCATCTCGTCTCGCCCGCCATGGCCGCGGCGGCCGCGGTCAGCGGCCATCTCTGCGACGTGCGCGAGCTGGGCGCACCCGTACCGGTCGGGGCGCGCTGATGGAGAGATTCCGCACTGTGATCGGCGTGGCCGCGCCCATGGCGCGACCCAACGTCGACACCGACCAGATCATCCCCAAGCAGTTCCTCAAGCGCATCGAGCGCACGGGCTATGGCCCGTTCCTCTTCTACGACTGGAGATTCGAGGCTGACGGCGTCACCGAGCGCCCCGACTTCGAGCTCAACCGCGAGCCCTGGCGCCACGCCCCGGTGCTCATCGCCGGGCGCAACTTCGGCAGCGGCTCCTCGCGCGAGCACGCCGTCTGGGCGCTGCAGGACTACGGCATCCGCGCCGTCGTCGCCCCCTCCTTTTCGGACATCTTCTACAGCAACTCGCTGAAGGGCGGCCTGCTGCCCATCCGCCTCCCCGAAGCGGTGGTCGACCGCTGGCTCGACATCGCCCAGGAGGAGCCGGGCACCCAGGCCACCGTCGACCTCGAGACCTGCACCGTCAGCTTCCACGGCGAGACGCAGCCCTTCGAGATCGACCCCGAGTCGCGCCACCGCCTGCTCGAAGGCCTCGACGACATCTCGCTGACGCTGCAGCACGACGCCGAGATCGGCGAGTACGAGCAGCGGCGCCCCGCCTTCATGCCGGTGAC
>Ga0070709_10000052_pt1 | contig 90029 bp, 50 predicted proteins | sample LARL51metaG_FD_65449 | JGI IMG/M metagenome (GOLD analysis project Ga0070709, IMG submission 65449) | Corn, switchgrass and miscanthus rhizosphere microbial communities from Kellogg Biological Station, Michigan, USA - LAR L5-1 metaG | ecosystem: Host-associated > Plants > Roots > Rhizosphere ... | reverse complement strand
GGCACCACGGCAAGCATCCCTACTTCGCGCTCGCTGTCCATCCCTGCTCCCTCCTCAGGTCGCAGGAGGGGGGGAAAATTAGGTGATCGCACGGGGGGAATTTAGGGTGATCGGTGACAGGGCCGACAGCCGCGACGACGCGCGCGGCGAGCTCCTTGCCGCCTACGCGCATGACCGGCGCCAGGACCCGGCACGCTCCCAGCTCATCCTCGCCCAGGGCCTCGCCGACGTCGCGCAGCTCAACCACGCCATTCGCGCCGAGCGCCAGGCCGCGGGCGAGCTCGGCCCCGGTGTCCGCGCCGGCAACACCGAGCTCGCGCGCGGCGACCGCATCGTCTTCCTGCGCGATGACCCGCAGGGGCGAGCGGTCGCGAATCTCGAGGCCGCCACCGACCGCGGCGTGCGCGCCGGCGCCCTGGGCACCGTCGTCGCCGCCGAACCCCGCCGCATCGCGGTCCGCCTCGACGACGGCCGCGCGGTGGCCTTCGATCCGGCCCGGCACCACTCGGTGGCCCACGGCTATGCCGTCACCGCGCACCGGTCCGAGGGAGCCACCGCGGACCGCGTCTACGTCCTGGCAGACTCCCGGATGAACCGGCACGCCGCGAGCATTGCCTTCACTGCCCACCGCGACCGCGTCACCCTCTTCGCCGACCGCGAGACCTTCCCCAGCCGCGAGCACCTCGACAAGGCCCTCTCGCGCGCCGGCCACAAGGACCTGGCCAGCGACTACGCCGCGGCCGAGCTCCGCCGCGGCGCCGCCCGCCTGCAAGATCTCGCCGTCAAGATCCGCGGCGCGACCCTCGAAGAGCGCCCCCTCGGCAAGGCCATGGCAGCGCTGGAGAGTCTCCGCCGAGCAAGGCTGGGGGTGGTCGATTCGCGCCGCGGGGTCGCCCAGGCAGCAGCCCGGGTCTATGCCGATCCCGCCAAGGCCCTGCACAGCCTGCTCCGCGACCCCCAGGCCCCAGCCCGCCTCCGCCAGGGAGAGGCCCGCCTCTACGGCGACCTTCAAGGCCGCGCGATCCTCGGCGCATCCAACCGGGACCGCGCGAAGGCCATCCACGGCGTGCCCACCCTGACCGGCCGCCTCTACGCCTACGAGCGAGCCATCGAGGGCCTCCAGGCAGCCAAGCAAGCGTACCGCGCCGAGGTCCAGCAGCTCGCCATCCCAGGCCTACACTCCCAGCCGCAGGCCAGAACAGCCAGCCGCACGGCGCCGGCCCCAGCCCAGGCCCGAGCCATGCCCTCGCGCCTCCCAAGCCCCGCCCAGATCCGAACCGAGCTGGCGCGCGTCACGGCCACCCTCCGCACCCTCGAGCAAGCCTCGCGCGGCGCCCACGACGCCATCGAGACCGCCATCCGAGGCATGGGCAAGACAGCTGTCGACAATGCCCTCCTTCTGCTACCGCCCAACGTGGCGATGCCGGTGAACCTGGCCGTGCGCGCCGTAGAACACGCCGTCGAGCGGGCCCTCGACCTGGGCTTGGGAAGGTAGAACACGCGAAGCGGCAGCTGGGAGAAGGAGACCACAGGGGCTGCCAGGGCCGCCGGATGTCTCTTGTGGAATGCAGACTGGACTCGATGGGTGAGCTGCTCGACCTGCTCGACCGGCTGGCCGCTCGCCACGAGGTGCGGGCGGCGGCAGGAGCGTCCTCCCTGAACGGCCGGTGCCCGCTGCCGAGCCGGAGCCCATGGGGCAGTACGTGAGCGTCAGGGCCGGTTCCTTCGCGGCGATGGGCATCCCCCGGCTATCCAGAGATCGCATATACTCTTCTGGACCCTTCGGATCTCCGTCATCGGACACCGGCCCGGATCACCATGAAGGACTTCTTCATCAGCTACAACAGGGCAGACCGCTCCTGGGCCGAATGGATAACATGGCACTTGGAGGAGGCCGGATACACGACGGTGCTTCAGGCCTGGGACTTCCGACCGGGTTCCAACTTTGCGCTGGGAATGCAGGAAGCCGTTTCCGCCGCCGAGCGCACCATTGCCGTCCTCTCGCCTGACTATCTCACGTCGTCGTTTACGCAGCCTGAGTGGGCGGCTGCCTTTGCTCGGGACCCGACGGGCGAAGAGGGACTGCTGGTGCCGGTGCGCGTACGCGACTGCGAGCCGAAAGGCTTCCTGTCCCAGATCGTCCGTATCGACATCTTTTCAGAATCGCTATCAGAGACAGAAGCCAAAGATGCTCTGCTCGCCGGAGTGAATCGCGCTCGAGGGCGGCGCGCGAGCAAGCCTGTCTTCCCGTCCACGGGGATGGTGACGGCAGGGAGAACGGCGACTCAGAAACCGCGCTTCCCCGGCACTCTGCCACCGATATGGAACATCCCGTACCGTCGTAACACGGACTTCACCGGGCGTGTCCAACTGCTCGACGGCCTCCGAACAGCACTGGCTTCCGGGCGGCCTGCCGCACTAACCCAGGTGATGACCGGCCTTGGTGGAGTAGGTAAAACACAAACTGCCGTTGAATATGCTTATCGTTTTGCCACAGAGTACGAGGTCGTGTGGTGGATGCGCGCCGACGAGGCGACAAAGCTGCACGTCGACTACGCGGCACTTGCCTCAGCGCTGAAACTACCGGAGAAGGATGCCTCCGAACAACTCGACCCCGAGGTGCGGCCACAAGCAATCGTCGACGCGGTACAACGTTGGTTCCGAGAACATCGTGGCTGGTTGCTCATCTTCGACAACGCCCAAGGCTTGACCGATGTTCTCAAATTCCTTCCGCAGGCGAGTACCGGTCAGGTAATAGTCACTTCCCGAAATCAGAACTGGCAGGGCATGAGTGCGTTGCCTGTCGAGACGATGGAACGGGATGAGTCAGTCAACTTCCTCTTAACGAGGACAAAATTGGCTGATCATCAGGCGGCCCGGAGCCTAGCCGAAGCGTTAGGAGACCTCCCCTTGGCACTAGAACAAGCCGGGGCCTACATTGAGGTAACCACCTGTTCGATAGCCGAGTACTTAACCCTATTCCATAAATACGCCCAGGAGCTCATGAAACGTGGCCCCGGCGGCGACTATCAGGAGACCGTGGCTACAACGTGGATAATCTCATTCGAACAGGTGAAAAAGACGTCACCGGCAGCGGAAGACTTGTTAAGTCTCTGTGCCTTCTTGGCTCCTGACGAAATCCCATTGCAAGTCCTCATCAGCAGCAAGGGAAGCCAGCATCTCCCCGGCGCTCTTGCCAAGGCGATAGAGAACCCTATCGCCTTTAACGACGTAGTGGCGTCCCTCCGACGCTATTCTCTTGTGAAAGTGCGCGAGGACCGCTTACTTTCCGTTCACCGCCTCGTGCAGGCTGTAGGACGCGCTCGGCTCACGGAAGAGGACATGAAGGGCTGGGCCCAGATAGCAGTACTGTTATTGAGTGAAGCTTTCCTATTTGACAGTGATGATCTGCGGACATGGCCCGCCTGCTCAACCCTGCTCCCTCACGCTCTCGCGGCCACGGAACATGCCAGAGCGCTCCAAGTAGCTTACGAAGCGGCGGGCCGATTACTGACGGCTTTGGGCAAATACTCCGTTGGACGGGCGGAATTCGCCGAAGTGAAGGCCTCTTTCGAACACGCACTAGAGATTGATGAGAGGATTCATGGTTCAGGCGATCCCACGATCGCAAAGGATGCCACCAATCTTGGATTTCTTCTCAAGAATCAGGGCGATGATTTATCAGGTGCAAGGGCGTACTTTGAGCGAGCGCTGCAAATCAACCGGAAAGTATATGGCGCAAATAGTCCCGAGGCCGCGATGAGCCTCAATAACCTTGGCATTATCTTAAAGGACCTCGGCCGCCTCAAACAGGCACGGAAGGCATTCGAGCAGGCGTTGGGAATCAACGAGAAGAAGTACGGCCCAGAGCATCCTGAAGTAGCGGTCAATTTAAACAATCTTGGATTTCTTCTGAAGGACCAGGGCGATATGAGCGGTGCCCAGATATATTTTGAGCGCGCCCTGAAGATCAATGAAGCAGCCGCTGGTGCCGACCTCCGTGTCGTGGCTACAAATCTTAATAACCTTGGCATCATTCTCAAGGACCAAGGCGACACTGAAGGCGCGGAGGCATACTTTAAGCGGGCACTTGCGATTAGCGAGGAGTATTACGGTCAGAACCATCCTGAGGTAACTGCCTCGCTCAAGAATCTCGGCTACCTGATGAGAGATCAGGGCGATGTCAAACGCGCGCGGAGTTATCTTATGCGCGCGCTAATTATTTACGAAAACGTGTACGGCAAAAAACATCCCAACGCGCTAAGTATCCGCGAGAGTCTTGGCTCTCTCAGGAAGCCAAAGGTGGTCTCGAAGGCGCGTAGGCATACCTCGAAAGCGCCATAGCCCAAGGGAACCGCAGCATGCTCATCGCGGACGAGGCAATCCGCAACCGGGTCCGCGAGATCACCTTCCGTTTAATCGGGTACGGGTAGGCTCTTGGATGACAGATTCCCTTCGTCCTGCCCGACCGGCCCTGAAGTCGCGAGCCGCCGGCCGGTCCTTCCCCGAGCCGGTGGCGCCCCTCCGGACCGCTCCGGTAAACTACCGCTCATGTCCATTCCCACCGAACCGATCGGCAGCATTCCACGGCCGCCGGAGCTGATCGCGGCGATGGGCGAGGTCGCGGCGGGCCGGATGGCGCCGGAGCAAGCGGCGGCGATCGCCGGCGAGGCGCTCCGCGACACCATCGCTCGCTTCGAGGCGACGGGCTCGCCGGTAATCACCGACGGCGAGCAGACCAAGCCGAGCTTCGCCACCTACCCGATCCACGGCCTCGACAACCTGGCGCCGGATGGCGTGACCATTCCGTTCGCCGACGGGCACACCCGCCAGCTGCCGCGGCTGACCGCCGGTCCCTTCCGCTACCGCACCCGGGCGGCGAGCTACCTGGAGGCGGCGCGGCGCTACACCGGCAGGCCGCTCAAGCAGGCCGTCATCTCGGCCTCGGCGCTCAGCCTGCTCTATCCGGCAGAGGGGATCGCCGGCTACCCGCGCGACCAGTTCCTCGCCGACCTGGTCGACGAGGCGGAAGCCGACATCCGCGGCTGCCTGGAGGCCGGAGCGTCGGTCGTGCAGATCGACTTCACCGAGGCGCGGCTGGCGGTCAAGCTCGATGCCTCGCGCGGCCTGCTGCGGCAGTTCGTCGACCTCAACAACCAGGTGCTGGCGCGTTTCTCCGCCGCCGAGCGGCAGCGCATCGGCGTGCACACCTGCCCGGGCGGCGACCAGGACTCGACGCACAGCGCCGACGTCGACTACGGCGACCTGCTCCCCGATCTGTTCGCGCTCGACGCGGGCCGCTTCTACCTGCAGCTGGCGAGCGAGCCCGACCCGCGGAAGGTGCTCGAGATCGTCCGCCGGCATGCCCACCCCGACCACATGATCTTCGTCGGCGTCATCGATCCGATCGATCCCCGGGTGGAGACCGCGGAGGAGGTGCGCGACCGGGTGCTCGAGGCGGCGGACCTCCTCCCGCTCGAGCGGCTGGGAACGACCGACGACTGCGGCTTCTCGCCGTTCGGCGACGACACCTCGACCGGCCGCGACACCGCCTTCGCCAAGATCAGCGCCCGCGTCGCCGGCACCCGGCTGGCGGCGCGCGCCCTGGGTGTGCAGAGCTAGCGGCCCACTAGCGGCCGACATGGAGGGGGGCGGCGGCTCGCGGTCCCCCGCCGAGTCGCGGCGAAGCCACTGCCGTTCCTTTGTCGCTACTCCATGGTGGTCTCGACGTCCTTGACGGTCCCGTCAGCGGCCAGCTCAATCCCGATCTCGCCTCCTTCGTGGACGAACATATGAATGAGATCGATGCCAAAGAGGGGTTGGATCAGACGGTCGTTCAGGATGATCCTCATCCTGCCACTCGGGTCCTCGATCACCACCCCGGAGACCCAGAAGGGAATATGAAGGCGCTTCCCTCGCTGTAGCCGCAGCCGATCCGCGACGTCCTGCGCGTCCTGGCGCATCAACGCATGGACCGGGTACGAATAAACGACAGCGATTGCCACGGCGGAGAGGGCGGCCACGGGCGCGATGAAGATCCACAGCCAACCCGAACGCAGGGTGCGATGAAGGCGCCTGCACAGGCGGTAGCTCAAGACCAGCGCCAGCACGATGAGCGCGCTGTTCCTCGCGGCCAGGAAACCCCACCCCACAACGTAGGGCTCGTGTGCGAGGAAGAAGAGGCAGCCGATCGCATACGCCGCGACCAGGATCAGCGCGCCGAGAAGCCAGCCGAGGATGATCGCGGCAAACAGGCGCCCGAAGAAGTTCGTCATGGTTCTTGGTTCGTCGTCGGCGGCCCTACTAGAGAAGCGCGGAGCGGCGAGGAAGCGGGACAGCCCCCGGAAAGGAGTCTTGGAGGAACCTTCCAAGCCGCCCCGGTGAGGCCCGGAGAGAGGTCCGATCCAGTCCCTTGACCTGGGAGAACCTGAGCGACGAAGCTAGCGACCGCTGGCCCGCGGCTGACTCCGCAAGCTGCCACGCGCCCTCGCCTTGGCCGCTTCCACGGCGCGATCGCGAGCGGGCGCTTGCGTCACCAGCGAATCGACCAGCCGCCGGGCGACCTGGAACACGTCCTCCACCGCGCGGTTGAACGCGGCCGCGTTCGCCTTCGAGGGCGCGTTGAAGCCGCTCAGCTTACGGACGAACTGCAGCGACGAGGCGCGGACCTCCTCGTCGGTGGCGGGTGGCTCGAAGTTGAACAGCGTTCGGATGTTCCTGCACATGGCCCGTTTCGCCTCCCTCACGATCCGGCGGGCTTCCGCCGTAAATGCTCGCCGTATTATGGGTGCTTCCTTCCGTCGCACGGCTAGAGTAGCAGCCTTGCAGGGCTCGAGGTGAGGTCCTCACCAGGGCCGGTCGGCCCCCACCCGGCCGGGCAGCCGGATAGCGATGTCGGCCAAGCCGACCCCCGCCCTTGCCGCCGCGCCTTCCGGCGGCTACGATTGGCCCGCTCCCGCCCGGCCAGGCGACCGCGGGACCCTACCCCGACCCCGACCAGACATGAAGACCATCCTCGTCACCGGCGCGCTCGGCCAGATCGGCTCGGAGCTGGTGCCGGCGCTGCGCGAGCGCTACGGCGCCGGGCAGGTGATCGCGTCCGATATCCGGATGCCGCCGGTGGAGGATCTGGCCGCCGGGGGGCGCTTCGAGTTCATCGACTGCACCAACCCGCGCCAGATCCAGGACGTGGTGCGGGCGCACGACGTCGGCACCATCTACCACCTCGCGGCGCTGCTCTCGGCGACCGCAGAGGAGAAGCCGCACATCGCCTGGCAGCTGAACATGGACGGCCTCTACCACGTGCTCGAGACGGCGCGCTCGGCGGGCTGCAAGGTCTTCTTCCCGAGCTCGATCGGCGCCTTCGGCCCGGGCACGCCGCGCGACCGCACCCCGCAGGACACCATCCAGCGCCCGAACACCATGTACGGCGTCACCAAGGTGGCGGGCGAGCTGCTCTGCGACTACTACCACCGCCGCTTCGGGGTGGACGCGCGCGGGCTGCGCTTCCCGGGCCTGGTGTCCTACGTCGCGCCACCCGGCGGCGGCACCACCGACTGGGCGGTCGCCATCTTCTACGAGGCGATCCTGCACGGCCATTACACCTGCTTCCTGGGCCCGGACAGCCAGCTCGACATGATGTACATGCCCGACGCCCAGCGCGCCATCGTCGGCCTGATGGAGGCCGACCCGGGGCGGCTGCGGCACCGCAACGCCTTCAACATCACCGCCATCCAGGTGACGCCGGCGCGCCTCGCGGCGGAGATCGCCCGGCACCTGCCGGACTTCCAGATCGAGTACAAGGTGGACCCGGTGCGCCAGGCGATCGCCGACTCCTGGCCGCGCTCGATGGACGACAGCGCGGCGCGGGAAGAATGGGGCTGGCAGCCGACCTACGGCCTGACGGACATGACCCTCGACATGCTGGACAAGCTGCGCGCGAAGCTGCTCGCTCACCGCGCCGCCGGCACCGCTGCCCCTGCCGCCGCCGCCAGCACCGCCAGTGCCACCAGCGCCGCCGCCGCCGCCAGCGGCGGCAAGCCCTAGGAAGGAACGCGCCGATGCCCATCGACCGCATCCACGACGTCCTGGCCGCCGAGCTCGACGCCCTGCGCGAGCGCGGCACCGCCAAGCGCGACGAGGCCGTCATCACCCGCGCCCTGCCCGCCGCGGACGGCCGCGGGCCGCGCTTCCAGCTCGCGGGCCACGGCGACCGGCCGTTCCTGAAAATGAACTCGAACAGCTACCTGGGCCTCACCCAGCGCCGCGAGCTGATGCGCGCCGAGGAGGAGGCGGTCGAGGCTTTCGGCACCGGTCCAGGGGCGGTGCGCTTCATCAGCGGCACCTACGAGCCGCACGTGCGCCTCGAGGAGCGGCTGGCGCGGTTCCACGGCCGCGAGGCGGGGATGATCTTCAGCTCCGCCTACGCCACGGTCGTCTCGCTGCTGGTGCCGCTGATCACCGCCGACACCGTCGTGATCAGCGACGAGCTGAACCACAACTGCATCATCAACGCCATCCGTCTCGCCCGCCCGCGCGGCAAGGAGGTCTACAAGCACCTCGACCTCGGCGGCCTCGAGCGCCAGCTCGCCGCGGCCGCCGGCCAGGCGAAGCGCGCCGTCGTCGTGACCGACGGCGTCTTCAGCATGCGCGGCGACCACGCGCCGCTGCCGGAGATCTTCGCGCTGGCGCGGCGCTTCGACGCGGAGTTCCCGGAGAACGTGCTGGTGGTGGTGGACGATTCGCACGGCGTCGGCTCCTTCGGCCGCACCGGCCGCGGCACCGAGGAGCAGACCGGCTCCGGCCCGGCGGACCTGCTGGTGGCGACGCTCGGCAAGGCGCTGGGGGTCAACGGCGGCTACGTGGTCGGCAGCCGCACCCTCCTCCATTACCTGCGCGAGACCTCGCCGATGTACATCTACTCGAACCCGATCACGGTCGGCGAGGCGGCGGCCGCCCTGGCGGCGCTGGACATCCTCGACAGTCCCGAGGGGCTGCGCCTGCTCGAGCACCTGCGCGCGATGACCGCGCGCTTCCAGCAGGGCCTCCTCCGCCTCGGCTACGAGACCATCCCCGGCGAGCACCCGGTGGTGCCGCTGATGGTGCGCGACACCGCCAGGACCCGGGCGCTGGTCGAGCACTTGAAGGCCAACGGCATCCTCGCGACCGGCCTCGCCTACCCGGTCGTGCCGCGCGGCGACGAGGAGATCCGCTTCCAGGTCAACGCCTCGCACACTCCGGCCGACGTCGACGAGGTGCTGGCGGCGCTGGCCAGCTTCGCCGGGAGGTAGCGGCGACGGCGCCTCCCGGCGCGGCGTGCGGCGCGCGGGAGACCTGACGGTGTTCTCCCGACGAGTGGTGATTTAGCGTCGTGCTACGATGGCCAATCGAATGTCGCCGGAGCACAGTGACTCCCGCGCGTGCCGGCGGCGACGCCCATCGCTTCCGCTCGGCAAGGAGCGCCAGATGAAAGTTGCGATCTTCGTTCTTCTCCTCTTCACTCTCTTCTCCAGCCCGGGCTTCGCCGCGCAGATCTACGGCACCTTGAGGGAATCGGACCGACCCGTCGATGGCGCTCAGATCGAGGTCGTGTGCGGGACCAGCCATTATGTCGACAAGACGGACAAGTACGGCTCCTATAAACTCTATGCAAAAGAGGTCGGGAAGTGCACGCTGACCGTCACGCACCGAGGACAGAATCCGCGGGCGCCCATCGAGTCCTACGACGATCCCGCCCACTACGACTTCGATCTGATCCGGCAGCAGCCCGCCGGCACGTATCGCCTGCAGAGGAGGTAGCCGTTGCCCGACTCGGGAAAGACGGGGTGGGACAAGGCGGCGATCATCCTCCAGCCGGTAGGGGGGCTGCTGACGGCGCTGGCCGTGGCTCTCGTGGGAATACTGGGGTCGAACTATCTCGAGAGGAATCGGCAGGAAGAAGCGAAGCACCGGCAGCAGGCCGAGGCGCAGGACGCCAGGCTCAAGCTGTACACGGAATTGATGAGCCGGCGAGAGCAGGCCGACACGGCGCTGCGCGAAGACATGTTCAAGTCGATCGTCGGCACGTTCCTCAAGGCCCCGACCACCGAGTTGGACCAGAAGGTGTTCAGCCTGGAGCTGCTCGCCTACAATTTTCACGAATCATTGGAGCTCGCTCCGCTGTTCAAGCACCTGCGGCGTGAAGTCGAACAATCGAGCAAGCCGCCGAAGGAGAAGGCAGAGTACGTCAAGCGACTGGAACGTGCCGCACAAGAAGTGGCCGGCAAGCAGATCGAGATCCTGCACGAGAGCGGCACGTCGGAAGAGAATGGGCTGGATTTACAGGATTTCCCGTTGATGGGCAAGCGAGTCTTCGACAAGTGCCTGCCGCTGCATTCGGAGGACAGCAAGCCTGGCAACGCCGCCAAGAGAGAGCGATGCCTCTTCGTCGACGTCATCGACAAGGACATGCAGGCACAAGCGCTGAGGATCCGGTTGGTGAGCAACACGCCGGAAGGTGAATCCGTGGACCAGCTCTTCTGGCTGGACTTCTATGACCTCCCCATGGTCGACAACACGCGATTGTCCCATGACCAGCGATTCGCGGTCGTGCTCCGGCGGTTCTCGGAGACCGGCGCCACGCTGGCCTTCGTCTATTTCCCCGGCTCTCATGCGGGTCTCAAGGACAAGCCTTTTTACGACGAGATGCTGCATCAGCTGGAGTTGACCTCCGACGGCGAGGGTCAGGCGAAGGAGCACTGAGGGAGCCGGCCGGCTGCCCCGGCGTCACTGCACCGTGTACGTGTAGATGCCGGTGGCGAGGGTGCCGGCGTAGAGCTTCCCGGGCTGTCGTGGATCGAGGACCAGCAGGCCGCTGAGCGGCATGTCGAAATCGAATGCGAAGGCGAGGTCCGGCAGGCCGTCGTTCAGGGGGGACCACCTCGTGCCGCCGTCGGTGCTGCGATAGACCCCGAACGCGCCGGCGACATAGACGGGCGCCGGTCTGCGGGGGTCGATCGCGAGAGAGATCGGGACGGTCCCGAACTCGACCGGCAGCCGGCGATCGACCTCGATCCAGGTCTCGCCGCCGTCGGTGGTGCGGTAGAGGCCCCTCTCCGCGCCCAAGAAGACCCGGTCCGCGTCGGTCGGATCGATTGCCAGGGTGAGCAAGTCGAGGGCGCGGCGGAACAGCCCGGGGGCGACGATGCTCCAGGTGACGCCGGCATCGGTGCTCTTGATCATGCCAGCCTGGAGACCCTGGCTGAGGTAGATCTCGCCCGTGGCGTAGAGAGTCGACGGCGTCCCCGGGGCGATGGCAAGGCTCCCGATGCCATAGGCGGCGGCGATGGCGAGGCACCTCCAGCTCCGGCCGGCGTCGGTGCTCTTGAAGGCCTGGCAGCCGCCCGAGGAGCAGGCGGCGTAGAGGGTGTCGTGATCGGCAGGGTCGATCGCCAGCGGGCGCACCGGGCAGGCCCCGTCGCGGCCCGGCTCCAGCACCTCCCAGGTGTTGCCGCCGTCGACGCTCTTGGCGACGCCCTTGTAGGAGCTGGCGTAGAGGACGTTCGGCGTGACCGGATCGACGACGAGGAACCCCAGGTAGTCGGACAGCCATGGCGGGCCGACCAGGCGCCACCTCTCGCCGCCGCTGCCGCTCTCGAGCAGGCCCGGGCCCTGCACGGCGCCGGCAACCGCGGCATAGAGGATCCTGGGATGGAGAGGGTCGATCGCCAGCGCATAGATGCCGGTGGCGGCGAGGCCGCTGCTGGCCGGCTGCCAGGTTGCGGCGGCGTCAGCGCTCTTCCAGACTCCCCGCGCGGTGCCGGCGTAGACGGTCGTCGCCGAGCCCGGCGCGGCGGCGAGCGCGAGCGCGCCGGCCGGCAGCGCTCCTGCCGGCGTCCAGGTCATCCCGCCGTCCGTGCTCCTCGACGCGCCGGCGTAGACCGCGCCCCGTCCCACCGCCAGCGGGTAGCCACCCGGGCCGGACCGCTGCCAGCTCTCGCCGGCGTCCGCGCTACGGTAGGTGAGATCCGCACCGCCGAACTGGAACGCCAGGTACACGACGCTCGGCCCGCTACCGGCGCTCGGCCCGGCGGCGGGATCGACGGCGATCTGCACCGGCGTGGGAGCGGTCAACCCGTGGAAATCGACGCCGACGTCGAACGCGGCCCATGTCGCCCCGGAGTCGGTGCTCCGCAAGACGCGGCTGGACCCGTCGTCCACCGCGTAGACCGTCGACGGCTGGGAGGGATCGACGGCGATCGCGGTGACGAAGCCTTCGCTCGTCGGCAGCTCCTTCCAGGTGGCACCGCCGTCGACGCTCCGGTGCACCGCTCTCGAGCGCGCCGTGTAGGTGCCGGCGTAGAGGGTCACCGGTGCTTGCCGAGCGATCGCCAGCGACAGGATCGAGTTCGCGCCCGCGGGCTGCGCGGTCTTGGCCCAGGTCGCTCCGGCGTCGACGCTCTTCCAGAGGTTGTAGCCGGCGATGGCGTACACGGTGGCCGGGGTCCGCGGATCGACGGTCAGCGCCTGCACGTCGACGTCGAGGCCGCGGCTCGCGCGCACCCAGCTGGTGCCGCCGTCCTCGCTGCGGAACACGCCCGCGCCCGTGCCGGCCGCATACAGCAGGCCCGGCTGCGCCGGCGACGCGGCCAGGAAGGCGATGGTGCCGCCGTCGGGTCCGATCGGTGTCCAGACATTGACGCCGGCGTGGGCCGGCCCGGCGCCGGCAGCGAGCGCCACGACGAGCTCGCCGGCTAGCAACGCAAGCAACGGCACGAAGCGCGGGAACCGCGGGGCGAGGCGCATGGATCATTCCCCTGGGCGACCTGTTGAGTATATACGCAGCCGGAGGACTTCGATGCCTCGCCCAGAGGGAGGCGGGGGGGGATTCGGCGGCGGGACCCGCCCGCGCGGGGCTCAGACCATCAGGTCGCCGCCGTTGATGTCGATCGCCGCGCCGGTGATGTAGCCGGCTCTCTCGGAGGCGAGAAAAGCGATCAGTTCGGCCACCTCGGCGGCGGTGCCGAGGCGCGGGACGGGGAAGGAGCTGGCGTGGACGGCCAGCTCCTCGGGCGTCGCGTGCTCCCGGGTCAGCTCGGTGTCGATCAGTCCCGGACAGACTGCGTTGACGGTGATGCCGTACGGGCCGAGCTCCTTCGCGGCGGCGCGGGTGAGGCCGAGGAGACCGGCCTTGGAGGCGGTGTAGTGGGCGCCGCCCAAGGTGCTCACGCTCTTGCCGGCGGTCGACGAGAGGTTGATGACGCGGCCGTAGCGGTTGGCCTTCATCGCCGGCAGCGCCGCCTGGATGCAGAGGAAGGCCGCGGTCAGGTTGACGTCGACGGCGCGCCGCCATTCCTCCTCGTCGATCTGCTCGAAGCGGGTCGAGTACGCCGCGGCCGCGTTGTTCACCAGCACGTCCAGGCGGCCGAAGCGGTCGAGCGCCTGCCCGACCATCGCCCGCACCGTCGCCGAACTGGCGACGTCGCCCGGCAGCACCAGCACGCGCTCGCCGCCGCCGCTCTCGCCCAGCCGCGCCGCCGCGGCCGCCGCCTGCTCGGGGCGGCGCACGTTGACCGCCACCCGCGCGCCGCCCGCCAGGAAGCGCTCGGCCGCCGCCAGCCCAAGCCCCCTGGCGGCGCCGGTGATCAGCGCCACGCGCCCCGCGAGATCCTCCGCGATCATGCGGCGACGGAGTATACAAGAGGAGCGGCGGGCGCCACGGCGCCGCGCCGTTGTCCTCTACCTAACGCTTTTTCACCATTGCAGCCGATGGATCCCGGCCCGCACCCGCTCGAGGCCGGCGGGCGGCCGAGGATGCTTCGCCTGCCGTCCGCCGGCTCGCGCCGATGCGGACTGTTCGTAGAGGAAGGGGGTGCCGCGCCCTGGCTACGCGCCGACCGCGGCGAGCCAGTTGTCGTCGGCGCCGTGGCGCGTGCTGAGGTGCCGGTGCCGCGCGAGGTCGAACTCGTCGGCGCCTACAGGGATGTTCGATCCCTGGTATTCGAACCGCTCGCGCAGCTGCCGCCGCGACGCGGTATCGAGGAACTTCTCCCCCCAGTCGAGGGATTGGCGCTCTTCCATCTCGATGTGCGGAAGTAGGGCCGAAAACAGCATGGTGCGGTTGATTGTCTTCACGGACCTTTCTCCCTTTCGATCATCTGACCGCCGTTGACTGCCACTCCACGTCCCTTCGTTGAAGCAAGCCCCATGCCATGCGAGCCTCCACGAGAGCCCCCAGTGAGGCCGTGCCGGCCCGCGTCCTCCGCGGAGGGCGCAGGTGGCGCCGGCACGGCCTTTACTCGGGCCGGTCGATCACGCTACATTCCCCCGCGACTGGCCCCCCGCAGGGCTTCCTCCACACGACATCTACGGCTGCCATCGAGCAATCGCCCATGGGACGCATCTTCGAGACCCGGAAGCACACGATGTTCGCCCGCTGGGACCGGATGGCGAAGCAGTTCGCCCGCATCGGCAAGGACATCACCATCGCCGTCAAGGCCGGCGGTCCCGAGCCCGCCGCCAACCCTCTCCTGCGGCGCGTCATTCAGAACGCCCGCGCGGTCAACATGCCGAAGGACAAGGTCGAGTCGGCGATCCGGCGCGCCGCGGGCAAGGACGCGCAGGAGTACCAGGAGATCCTCTACGAGGGCTACGCGCCGCACGGCGTCGCCGTGCTGGTCGAGACCGCGACCGACAATCCCACCCGCACCGTCTCCAACCTGCGGACCCATTTCAACAAGGGCGGCGGCAACCTGGCGAACAGCGGCAGCGTCGGCTTCCTGTTCAAGCGCATGGGGGTCTTCCGACTCATCCCGGCCGGCCTCGACCAGGACGAGCTGGAGCTCGCGCTGATCGATCACGGCCTCGAGGAGATGGGCGAGAGCGCCGGCGAGAAGGGTGAGCCGCAGCTCGTGCTCCGCTGCGCCTTCGGCGACTTCGGGCAGCTGCAGAAGGCGCTCGAGGACCGCGGCATCGCCCCGCTCTCCGCCGAGTCCGAGTACCTCCCGCTGACGCCGGTCGAGCTCCCCGAGGAACAGGCCGCCGGCGCTCTAGGCCTCCTCGACCGCCTCGAGCAGGACGACGACGTGCAGAGGGTCTTCCACAACCTCGGCTGAGCTACGACGCCGGCGCGGGCGGCGAATAGATCGGGCGGATGTCGACTGGGACGCCGCCGAGGCGCGCCACCGCGGCGACCAGGCTGGGGGTGGCTTTGCCGTAGGTGTCGAGGAACTTCCGGGTTCCCGCGTAGTCCCCCTTGGCCTGCAGGGTGAGCATCTCGGCCAGCAGGTCGCGGATCGCCGCGGGGAACTTCTCGGGCACGGCGTGGAAGCGGTTGTTCGCGTCCACCGCCAGCGCGCCCTTCTCCATCAGGTAGTTGAACTGCGAGACGACCCCCTGGCCGTGGGCTTCCTGCAGGCCGAAGCGAGCGGCGCGGAAGAGGCCCGCGACGTACGTCGGCTCGAGCGTGCGGCGCAGCTCGGCCGGCATCTCGCCGCGCTCGACCAGCGCCAGGATGTCGTAGACGCCCATGACGTCGGCCTTGGCCTCCTCGAGCGTCGAGTAGAGCTCCTTCAGCTCGAGGCGCACCTCGGTCTTGCGGCCGTCGACGGTGATCGAGCCGGGGCCGAGACCGTGGCCGAGCTCGTGATGGAGGACGTGGTCGAAGTAGGCCTCGAAGGCGACGTCCTTGACCTGGGCGGGGTCGAGCACCTGCCGCGCGATCGGCATCAGGATCTGGTCGTACTTGGCGCGCATGACGTTGCGCAGCAGGATCTTCTTCGAGCCCTTCGCCTCGCGCACCCGCTCGTCGTTCGGCAGGTTGAAGGCGAGAGTCTGGACCGCCGCCTGCGCCTCGCCGGCGCCGTAGACCAGGTCGACCACGCGGATGGGGCTCGCGGTCCCGCGGCCCAGGTTCTTCCAGGCGTCGGGGATGGGCAGGTTGCGCTCGAGCCAGGGCAGGCGCTCCTTGTACCTCGCCAGCGCCGCGGACTCCGCGGGCAGCGCCACGGTGACGTAGGCCTCGAACGCCGCCTTGTAGCCGAGCAGCGTGTCCTCGTAGGTCTCGTAGGGGCCGATGGTGATCTCGATCGGCGAGTCGAGGTCCATCCAGTCCATGTCGCTGGCGTAATAGTCGTCGCTCGCGAACGCCGCCGCCCGCGACGCGAGGAAGCGCTTCAGCGAGGCGTTGCCGGTCATCGCCGCCGCCTGCCGCAGGTGGTCCGCGGCCGGCCGCAGCCACGGCGCGTACTCGCGCGAGTAGGGGACCGCGATCAGCTCGGCGCCTCCCCCGGCGGCCTGGCCGCTCTTGCCGCCCTGGCCGCCCTGGCCGCCCTGGCCGCTCCGGCCACCCCGGCGGATGACAGTCGTCGTCGAGGTGAAGCTCGCGCGGTCGCCGGGATGCTTCGCCACCCACCCCTCGAAGGCCTCGCGGGTGAGGTCGTCGGGATAGAAGCCCGCCCCGGCCGGACGCGGGCGGTCGCCGACGAACGGCTGCCATTCGGCCAGGCGGTCCCAGGGGCCGAAGTTGATGTCGAAGTAGGCAAGCGTCGCCGCCGCGTGCGGTCCCCGGGATGCGGCGAGCTGGCGCCGCAGCTCCGGGTTGCCGGTCCAAGCCTGCCGCAGGAAGATCTGGTCCAGCGGCCGCGCCGCTTCGACCAGCTCGGCCAGCACCCGCCGCTCCTGCTCGCCGAGCGCCGAGAGGTCGGCCGACAGCGGCGTGGGCGAGAACTGCGCCACCCGCCGTTCGACGTCAGCCACCGGCCGCACCTCGGCCGCGGAAGCCGCGCGCGCCGGCTCGCGCCCCGCCGCGGAAGCCGCGCCACCCCTCGCCGACGCCGCCGGCGTAGCCGGCGCAGCCATGCCCAAGAGAACCGTCAACGCCAGCAGACCCGGCAGAGTCGACACGCCCGTTCGCATCGGCGCTCCTTTCTCCCCTCGACGACACGGGCGCCATCCTCGCACAGCCGCCCAGACCCACCAAGGGATCGTCCCGCCTGGGTAGTGGTTCGGTTACCTCTGCCTCCCTTGGGGCGAGGCGCCGTGGGGGCAAGGGCGAAGGATCTTGGCGCCTCGCCCCAAGGGGGGCAGAGGTAACCGAACCACTACCCCAGCCTGACCGTGCTGACCCACTACCCGCGCTCCCGCCGCTTGAGGAACGTCCCCCGCTGCAGCTCGTCGAATGCCTGCCGCAGCTGCTCCTGGGTGTTCATCACGATCGGGCCGTACCAGGCCACCGGCTCCTCGAGCGGCTTGCCCGACACCAGCAGGAAGCGGATGCCTTCCTCGCCGGCCTCCACCGTGACCTCGTCGCCGCGGTCGAAGAGCAGCAGCGACCGGTTGTCGGCCACCGCGGGAGGCGGCTCGTCCGACCACCACCCGACGCCCTCGGTCGGCACCGCCAGCGGGGCCGAGGCGTTGCAGAACCGTCCCGATCCGGCGAAGACGTAGGCGAAGGCGTGGCGGGTCGTCTCGACCGGCAGGACCTTCCTCTTGCCCGGCGGGATCACCACGTCGAGGTACGTCGGATCGGCCGCGATCCCCTCCACCGGACCGGTCATCCCCCAGAAGCTGCCGCAGACCACCCGGACGTTGGTGCCGTCGTCGTCGGTGATCGCCGGAATCTCCGGCGCCTTGACCTCCTGGTAACGCGGCGCCGTCATCTTCAGCGACGACGGCAGGTTCGCCCACAGCTGGAACCCGTGCATCCTGCCCTCCGCGTCGCCCTTCGGCATCTCCTGGTGGATGATGCCGCTGCCGGCGGTCATCCACTGGATGTCGCCGGCGCCGATCGCGCCGCTGTTGCCCATGCTGTCGCCGTGCTCGACCGTGCCCGCGAGCACGTAGGTGATCGTCTCGATGCCGCGGTGGGGATGCCAGGGGAAGCCGGCCAGGTAATCCACCGGCTGGTCGTTGCGGAAGTCGTCGAGCAGCAGGAAGGGATCGAACTCGCCCGGGTCCCCGAACCCGAACGCACGCCGCAAGTGCACGCCCGCCCCCTCGAGGGTGGGCTTGGCCTTGATCAGCCGCTTCACCGGTCGAATGGACATGATGGCCTCCTCAGCCGCCTCGCACTGTCGCTGCTCACTGCGGCCGCTCACTGCGGCCGCTCACCGCGGCCGCGCCAGCCGCCCGTGCTCCTCCACGATCCGCTTCATCCAGCCCTTCACCCACCAGAGCGGATCGTACGGCTCGTCGATCCCGGGGATGGGCTTGCCCAGCCCGGGCAGGTCCTCGAGCTCCCCGGCCTCGACGGCTTCGCGGATCCGGTTCTCGGCGATCCTGGCGATGGCCGAGCGTGTGAGGCGCGGCTTCATGGCCACAGCTTATCAATGCCGCCGACGCTAGCGTGCGGATCAGGTGCCGGAGGTGCCGGAGGTGCCGGTGCCGGGGAAAGGACGGGCGGGCTTGTAGCCGATGGCCGCGAGCCTCGCGAGGGCAGGCGTCGCCTCCTCAGCTCGCCCCAGCTGAGCAACGATCGGGCCCATGCATCCAGCGCCAGCGGGTCGTAGGACGTTCCCGCGCTCGCCGCGAGAACGGGTGAAAGGCAGCCTCCAGGTCCGGCACGCCCGAGCTGGTGCGGAGGCGCAGTGCGCTGGCTTTATGGGGAATAAGCGACCGAGAGATGAGTCTACTCGGGTGCGGGTGGAACCGGGCTCTTACCCGACCTCACCCGCGACTGCGCGTCACTACCGGCAGCCCAGTCTCAACCTCAAGGAGATCTCGCGATGATCAAGTCTTCCCCCTCAACTCCCGCCAAGCCGGCGTCTCATGAATGGCTCGAGAAGTCGACCCTGGCTGCCGCCGCGACGGCCCCAAAACCACCTGTACCCGCCAACCCGGTCATCATCGTTACACCGGCCGAACGCGCCCCGCGACCTGCTTCATCAGGAAGTCCTGATCAAGCCGGCGGCGCCCGGGAATAGGGCGGGAGCAGCAACACGCCTGATAGAGCACTACCCCAGGTCCGGTCGTGGGTCAGCTTCCCTCTGCGTCCCTTTGGGCGAGGGGCTGCAAGCGCGGGGGCAGAGGACTTTGATGCCTCGCCCAAAGGGACGCGGAGGGAAACTGGCCCACGACCCCAGGTCCGTTCACTGCTCCTGCGGCCGCAGTGCGCCGAATGCGCCGCGGGCTCAGGCGGCGGACCCGGTCCGCGGGGTGCCGGCCGTCTGCCCCGCGGCGACGGGAGCGGCGGCGTGCGATTCGACGTAGGTCTCGTAGGAGTGGTAGCGCTCGGCGCGGCCCGCGTGCTGGCGGCGGCAGCGGTTGAGCACGGCGCCGAGGATCCGGACCTCGGCCTGGCGCAGCCGGTCGCGGCAGAGGCGCGCCTCGTCGCGGGTCACCTTGCCGCTGTGCAGGGTCAGCACGACGCCGTCGGCGAGCACGCCCACGACCAGGGCGTCGGTGACCGCCAGCATCGGCGGCGTGTCGACGACGACGTACTCGAAGCGGGCGCACACCGCGCGCAGCCAGTCGTGCATGCCGTTGGAGGAGAGCAGCTCCGAGGGGGCGGGAGCGAGCGGCCCGGCGGGAGCGAGCCAGAGGTTGGGGATCGCGGTGGCGACGACGATCTCGCCGGCCTCGGCGGTGCCGGTCAGATGGCTCACCAGGCCGACCTGGTTGGAAGCCCTGAACACCCGGTGCAGGGAGGGTTTGCGCAGATCGGCGTCGACGAGCAGCACCGGCCGGCCGAGCTGGGCGAGGACGATCGCGAGATTGGCGGCGGTCGCGGTCTTGCCCTCGCCCATCGCCGCGGAGGTGACGGCCACCACCTGCAGCCGCTGCGCGCTCGCGAGCAGCAGCGCCGTGCGCAGCGACCGGTAGGCCTCCGAGACCTGGGCGCGGGGGTGCTCGTGCGGCACCAGCTCGATGTGCGGCGGCGCCTTCCTCGGGGCGTGGCCTTTGCCGGTCTGGGCCGGGGGCGCGCCGCCGCGCCGCCACGTCCGCGCCGCCGCACGCCGCTCGACGCCGGCCTCGCCGTGGCCGTGGCCGAGGCCGTACCCGTACCCGTAGCCATGCGGCGGCGACGTGCCGTAGGACGTGCCGGCCTCCTCGACGTCGCGGATGACCGCCAGCGTCGGCAGGCCGAGCTGCCGCTCGACCTGCTCGGGGGACTTGATCGCGCGATCGAGGAGCTCCGCGACCATCGCCATGACCACCCCCAGCAGCAGGCCGATCAGCAGGGCGTACAGGAGGTCGTTCGGCAGCGACGGCCGGAAGGGGCGGGCGGGCGTCAGCGCGCGATCGAGGATTTGCACGTTGGAGTCGCGGGTGTCCTGCAGATGCGCTTCGACGCCGGTCTCGGACCGGGTGCGCAGCAGCTTGTCGAGCAGCTCGCGGCGGGTCGCGATCTCCTCCCCGAGCGTCCGGAACTCGGCGCCGAGAGAGCTCTGGTCCATGACCTGCGTCTTGAGCTTGTCGACCTCCGCCGCCAGCTGCCGCTCCTGGCCGAGCGCCGTCGCGTAGGCGGCGTAGGCGCTCTTGCGCGCGGTGGCGACCGCCTCCTTGACCGCCGCCGCCAGGCTCTGCCTGCTCCTCGCGACCGCACTCTGGAGCTCCGCCAGCGCCGGCCACTCCGGCTTGTAGACCTTGAGCTTGGCCTCGTACTCGCGCTCGAGCCCGAGCTCCTCACCGCGCAGGGTGCTGATCAGCCCCGGCTGCCGGGTGTCGGCGATGGTCTCGGGTGGTGCGGTCAGCAGGCCCTTGTAGGCCGCCTCCTTCTCGAGCCGGGCGTTGGTGGCGTCGATCTGGGAGGCGTTGAGCGCCTGCAGCCGCTGCAGGGCCGGGTTGGCGCCGGCATCCACGGCGACGGTATTCGTGCGGCGGCTCAGGGCCTGCAGCTTGCCCTCCTTGTCCGCGATCTCCTTCTCGAGCGCCGCGACCTGGCTCTCGAGGAAGGTCGAGGTCTTGCCGGCGCTGGTGAAGCGGTGCTCGATCCCCATGTCGATGAAGGCGTCGGCGAAGCCGTTGGCGACCCGCTTCGCGAAGGCGGGAGAGGCAGCCTGGTAGGAGATCTCGACCAGCTGGGTGCGGGGGACCGGCTCGACCGTGAGGCCCTTGCGCAGCCGGTCGGCGAGGGCGCCCAGCACGTCCTCGTCGTCGAAGGCCGCGGCGCGCGCGGCGGTCCGGGCCGCGGTCCGCGCGGCCGTCCGCGCGGGCTCGCCGGCGCCGGACGGGTTGAACGCCGGGTCCGCCAGCAGCCCGAGGCGCCGGACCACCCGCTCGGCCAGGCCGCGGCTGCCGAGCTGCTTGTAGACGGTCGGGTAGTACTCGGCGTCGAGGAAGTTCTCGAGCCAGGGAGCCTGGCTGTTCAAGGGCTTGGCCAGGGTGCGGCGCTCGATCTGGATGGTGGCCGTCGACCGGAAGACCCTGGGCGTGACGAGATAATGGATCCCCCCCGCCGTCATCGCCACCAGGCAGACAGAGGCCACCAGCCGCCACCAGCGCCGCGCCCACTGCAGGCACTCGGCGAGGTCGACGCCAGCTTCCGCCTCGTGCTGCGACAGCTCCGGCTCGTCCAGCACGGTCAGCGGCAGGGACGCGTTCATGAGCAAGGCTCCTCCCACGGATGAGCACCCAGCTTAGGAGATCGGCAGCGCGCGATCTATCGGACGGAGACCAGCGATGCGTGTAGTCCGGGCGCCGGGGACGCTGTCGGGAAGAGTCCTACAAGCACGCACGCGCGGTCGGCGGGGCGCGTCGAGCCGGTGCACTGCCGGCGGCTCGCTTGACAGACGACCAATGGAGTGACAGATTTCTGTCATGCAGACGACCCTGAGGCTGGACGACGAGATCTATCGACAAGCCAAGGCGAAGGCCGCGACCCTCGGAATCAGCTTGACCCGGTTCCTGGAGGACGCGATCCGGGAGCGACTCGAGACCACCGCGAAGCCGCCGCGAGGCAGGCGCCTCCGTCTGCCCGTATCCACGGCGGCGGGGGGCCTGGCACCAGGTTTCTCGACGCTCGACGAGGCGGTGACGGCCGCCGACCTCGCGCGGGATCGGCGCCAGGTCCGGTGAGCATGGTCCTCCTCGATGCCAACATCCTCATCGGTGCGTTCCGTCCGGACGATCCGGACCACGCACGGTTGAAGGCTTGGCTGGAAGCGACCCTGCGTGACGGCGTCCCGGTCGCGTTTCCGGCGCTGGTGGAAGTCGCCTTCCTGCGCATCGTCACCCATCCGCGGGTCTACCGCTCGCCCTCCCCGCTCGCCGAGGCGGTCGGCTTCCTCCAAGCCATCCGCGCGAGCGGCCTGTTCCGGGAGGCGCCGTGGACCCTGCGCGCGCGTGAACGGTGGTGGGCCTGGTGCCGGGACCTCGGCCTCCACGGCGACGACGTCAACGACGCCTACCTGGCCGCCGTGGCCGCGGAAGCGCGGTGCCCGCTGGTGAGCCGGGACCAGGGCTACGCTCGCTTCCACGGCTTGGACTGGCTCGATCCGGCCGCGGCGCATTGACGGCCGCGCCCAGCGGCTTCGAGCCCGAGAATTCCGGCCCGCCGAACGCCGCCACCTGTCGCCGCGGGCGCTGCCGGCCGCTACGGCTCGGGAGTCAGGGCGAAGACTCCGGCACCGAAGGTGCCGAGGTAGACGGTGGGCTGGCTGGTGGCGGGTGAGACCGTCACCGTGGACAGGGGAACGCCGGCGGGGAGTCCCTGGCTGTTCACGGGCTGCCAGGTGGCGGCGCCGTCCGCGGTAACGAAGAGGCCCTGCGAGGTGCTGGCATAGACGGTCGCAGGGGCGGTCGGATCGATGGCCAGGGCAGCGATGGCGGCGCCACGCGGCAGGCCAGTCGAGGAGTTGGTCCAGGTGGCGCCGCCGTCGGTGCTCTTGAAGACGGGCCGGCGCAGGCCGGGCACGGCCGCGTACAGGGTCGTGGGATGGCTCGGATCGATGACCAGATCGGTGACCCCTCGAGGCAGCGGCAGCGCCGTCAACTGGGGCTGTGCGGCAGTGCTCTTGTACAGGGCACCGGCGAGCACGTAGACCGTCGTGGGGATGACGGGATCGAGCCGGAGATCGCCATATCCCGTGGGGATGCCGCCGCCCTCGACGACACCGGTGGCCAGCTTCAGGTTGGCGATGCGGTTCCAGTGCCGGCCGGCGGTGTTGGTCGTGTAGAGCCTCAAAGCGGTACAGACCGGCTCCAAGAGCGGCGCCAAGGCATAATGAATGGTCACGTAACGACAGCCCACCTCGGCGAGCCTGCCCGGGCGATGAGGATCGGCGGCAAGGCTGAGCGGCATCTCGGCGAACGGCGGCAGCGGCAGGATCTGCCAGGTGGCGCCGTCGTCGTGGCTGACGAAGGCCGGCGGCTCCACGCTGGGAAAGGCGAGCGAATAGAGAGTGCCCGGCTGCGCGTCGAGCGTGAGCCTCAGAGAGGTCGGGACGAACTCATATCCGGCGAACGTCATCTGGAACGGCGCGAAGAAGGCGCTCCAGGTTGCCCCGCCGTCGGCCGAATGATTGAAGGTCGAGACGCCCTGGTACGCGCCTCCGATCAAGTCTCCATCACTCGCCGCCGCGTAGAGAGAGCCCGGCGCGCCAGGACCGATCAGCACCTGGTTGGCGATGGCGCTGCTGGGCGCTCGCGCCGGGACCGCGAAGTGGACGCCGCCATCGGTGCTGCGCAGGATTCCGGCATTCCCCAGCGCATAGACCCGTTCCGGCCTCGCGTCGTCCACAGCCAGTGTCCACTGGCGGTAGGGCAAGGTGGCGGTCTGCCGCCAACCCGCGCCGGTGCCGACCTCCTGATAGATCCGCGTGGGCCCGGCTTGATTCGAGTCGCCGATCGCCGCGTAGACCGTACCCGAGAGGCCGACGGCAAGGCTGCGCAGTTCCGGGGCAGGCCCCGGAAGCACCGGCAGCCCCGCGTCGATCGCCGCCCAGGTGGCGCCCGCATCGTCGCTGCGCCAGACCCTGGCGATCGAGCTGACGACACCGCCCGGACTCGCGTAGACGCCGAGGAGCAGCGTCGCGGGATGGAACGGCGCCACGAAGAGAGCGATGGGCTCGCCGTCGTACGGCGGGTTCGAGAAGGCGAGCACCGGGCTCCAACTGGCGCCGCCGTCGGTGCTCTTCGCGACTCCCGGCTGGCCCGCGGCGTAGAGCGTATTCGGGTCGGTGGGATCGATGGCCAGTGCGAAGCCGCCGAAGTTGTAGCTCTCCGGGAGGGTCCCCACCGAGTGCCAGGTGAGGCCGGCGTCGTCGCTGCGCTGGATCGAGCTGCCGTCGTAGACGTACGCGGTCTGCGGCGCGGCGGGAGAGATCACCACGGACGAGAAGGGTGAGCCTGCCAGCACCAGCTGCCAGGTGACCCCGCCGTCGGACGACCTGTAGACCCCCCCCGAGGATTCCCGATAGACGGTCGTGGCCTGACCAGGATTGACCGCCGCCAGGAAGCTACCTTCGGCGAAGCGGCTGACAAAGCTCCACGTGACGCCGCCGTCCGTACTGTTCCAGAGGTCGCCGAAGTGGCTGCCGGCGTAGACCGTCCCAGGAGAGCTCCAGGCGGCGGCCAGTTCGTCGAAGTACCCCCTCGGCGGACCGCTCGAGGTCCACTGCCCGGAGCCGGCTGCGGCGGGCACCGCGACAGCGGCGCCGAGGACCGCGGCGACCAACGCCGGCAGCGCCAGCGCCCACAGGGGCGCCGCGATAGGTTGCACCCTCCGTCCAGGGGCTGCATGCCCACCAGCTCGTTCAGACATTCGCATCCCTCGTCGGAGATCCTGCCGGTCGGTCTCGGCCGGCGCGGCCTCGCGCCTGATCTGTATACGGGCGCGGGCTGCTGTTCGGCCAACCGAAGCTCCGACGACTGGCCGATTCGCCTGATCATCAGGGCGGCGGAGCGACCCCGGGCGCCCTCACTCCCTTGACGAGCAGCCATAGGCCGGTGGCCAGGGCGCCGCGCCCGGGCGGGGGCCGCGACGCCGGCAACGGGTAACGCCGGCCATGGCGCAACCCACCGCGGTTGGATACACTGGGCCCGATCCCCGAGGGACCATGACGTCTCGACCGGCCAGGAGCTCTGCGCCATCATGATCGCCGACGGCGTGCCGGGGGCGATGCCGCCGCGGCGGTGAAAAGTCTGGGGGGTGACGATGCGCCATGCTCCTCGCTCCGCGGCCCGGGCCGTCTGGCCGGTCGTGTCCATCCTCGCTCTGGCCGGCGTCGGATGTCACCACGAGCCCGCACCGATCACGATCCATCTCGTCGACCTGTTCCGGCCCGAGCTGGTCCATGGCCGCTCCGCCGCGAGGTCGGCGCCCCTCCCCCGGACCGAATGGCGCTTCGACGGTCCCGCCGGCGCCCAGCCGGCCGCCGGGCGGTGGGAGGAGGGTCCGGGGGTTGCAGGGTTGGAGGTGCGCGACGGCCGGCTCGAGGGCCGAACGACGTCCACGGCTTCGGTCGTCCACCTGGTCGGGACACCGCCCAGCGACGCTAGCGACACCGTCGAGGAGCTGGAGATCCGCCTCCGGGTCTCCTCGGGCGCGAACCTCTTCGTCGCCTGCTCGGGGCAAGAGCACGTCGACCTCGCCGAGGTCGCGGCGCAGGCGTCCAACGCCTGGTTCTTCGCGACGCCGATCATCGCCGGAGACGAGCTGCGCACCTACGTCGTACGCATCGCCCGCGCGATCCCCCTCTCGCGCACCCGTCATCTCTTCATCCGGCCGACGGACGCGGCGGGGGCGCGCTTCGAGATCGAGTCGTTGCGCCTCGTCTCCCGGAGGGAGCACCTGGCCTCGGTCCCCTCCGGAATTTCCTGGCAGGGTCTCGCGGAGCTCTATCGCGAGACCATCGTCGCGCGGACGCCGGAGACGGTCCGGTTCTCCTTGACGCTGCCGGCAAGGCCGCGGCTCGACCTCGCGGTCGGAACTCTCGAGGACGAGCCGGTGACCTTCCGCGTCGCGGTCGGCGATCCCGGAACCGAGGCCGTGCTCCTCGCGCGCACGGTCTCGACCCCCCACCGCTGGGATCCGGTCGAGGTGGATCTGGGCCGGTACGCGGGCCGGAGCGTCTCCCTCGCGTTGTCGCTCGCGGCCGGCAAGCCTGGCCTCCTCGGCCTCTGGGGCGCGGCGATCGTCCGGAGCCTCGGCGCGATGCCGCGGGCGGCCACGCCCGCCAAGACCGCCGGCGAGCCGCCGCAGGGGATCGTCCTGGTCTGGGTGGACACGCTCCGCCGCGACCATCTCGACGTCTACGGCTACGGCAGGGAGACCGGCCCCGCCGTGCGGCGCATGGCAGCGGAGGGCACGCTGTTCCGCGACGAGGTCGTGCAGGCGACGTGGACCAAGGTCTCGACCCCCTCGGTCCTCACCTCGCTGTACCCCTCGACCCACGGCGTTCGCGACTTCAGCGACCGGCTCCCCAACTCCGCGGTCACCTTGGCCGAGGTTTACCGAGCGGCAGGCTACGCGACGCTGTCGATGTCCTCCGGTCTCTTCACGGGTCGCTTCACGAACCTTCACAAAGGGTTCGAGGAAGTCCAGGAGAACGGTTCGATCAAGGGGGAGCTGCGAACCAGCAAGACGGCGCGAGTCTACGTGGACCGGCTGCTGCCATGGCTCGAGGCGCATCGGGAGGTGCCCTTCTTCGTCTTCCTCCACGTCCAGGATCCTCACGACCCCTACCGGCCTTACCCGCCGTACGACACGCTGTGGGCGGACCAGGCCGGCGAAGCCGAGCACGAGCGGCAGGCGAAGGAGGTGCGCAAGGTCATCGCCGACCCCCTCATGAAAGGCTTCTTGATGCCGACCCGGGACGACCTCCTGAAGGCCGGCCTCGATCCCAAGGCTTACGTCGACTACGAGCGCGGTTGGTACGACGGGTCGATCCGAGGGATGGACGTCGAGATCGCACGGCTGCTGGAGGGCTTGCGGAATTTGCAGCTGGATCGCCGGACGCTGGTCGTCTACACCGCGGACCATGGCGAGGAGTTCTTGGAGCACGGGAAGATGTTCCATGGCCAGACGACCTACGGCGAGCTCTCGAACGTGCCGCTGATCCTGTGGCGTCCTGGAACGATCCCCGCCGGCGCGGTGGTCGAGCAGACGGTCCAGGCCGTCGATCTGATGCCGACGCTGCTCGAGATGAGCCGGCTACCGGTGCCAGCCGCCGCCCAGGGCCACAGCCTGCTGCCGTTGCTGGGCTCGGCGTCGCGGTCGTCGAGCGCAGCTCATGGACCCGGCGCGCGGACCGCATGGCCGGCGGTGATCGAGAAGCAGGAGACACGAGAAGGAGGAGGCCCGCCGCCGAGGGACAACGCCTCGTACGCCATCATCGTGGACTCCTGGAAGCTGATCCGCAATGCGAAGCGTCCACCCGGCCGCCCCGAGTACGAGCTGTACGACCACCGGAGGGATCCGCTGGACGCCACCGACGTGGCCGCGGGCCATCCCGACATCGTCAGGCGCCTGGGGGCCGAGCTGCAGGCATGGCAGCGCAAGACCCAGGCGGCTCGCCTCCGCCCCGACTCGCAGCTGCGCCAGGGGCTGGGCAAAGAGGAGTTGGAGCGGCTGCGGTCCCTGGGCTACATCCAGTAGACGGAACGGCGAAGCCCCAGCCGCACGGGTCTGTGACCGGGCGTGCTACCATTATTAAAGCTATGAGAACCGTCGAGGCCCTTTACGAGGATGGCCTGCTCAAGCCGCAGACCCCGTTGCCGTTGCGGCCAGGCGAGCGGGTGGGTGTCATCGTGTTGCGCCAGCCCGATCCCAGCCGGTGGGACCTCGACCGACTTGCCAGGCTCGGCCGGGAAGAGGACGTAGCTCTTGCGGAACAGGGACTCGCCCAATGGAGCGATGACCTCGATACCGAGGACCATAGTTGAAGCGCGGCGAGGTCTGGTGGGCAGACCTCGGCCCCTATCGCCCACAGGAGCAGACGGGTCGTCGGCCGGTGATCGTTTGGCAAAGCGACACCCTGACCAAGGTTCTCCATTCGGTACTCGTCATCCCCCTGACCACGAACCTGGACCGAGCGAATCTCGCAGGCACAGCCGTCATCTCAGCGACAGCAAGAGGTCTCGCCGAAGACTCGGTCGCTCTGGCGTTTCAGATGCGCGCGATTCCGAAGCTCGCTCTCCAGACACGCATTCGAGCTCTCACGGACACCGAGCTCGCCGAGGTCGAGTTAGCCACTGACGAGGCGCTTGGACGAGTAGAGCCAGCTGGCAAGGGCTGACTCGTCGGTCTTGTCTGAAGAGGCCGCTCGAAGCCATCGTCCGGGTCTGTATACTGCCCCGGGATGGACGAGGTGATCGCCCACTACACCCGCGTCCCTGAAGACGGGCGCCTGCGCTCGGGGTGGGGGACCTTGGAGCAAGCGCGCACGCAGGAGATCGTCCTGCGTCACCTCTCGCCTCCTCCGGGGCGGGTGCTCGACGTCGGCGGCGGCTCGGGCGTTTACAGCAGTTGGCTTGCCGCCCTCGGCTACGAGGTGCACCTCGTCGACCTGGTGCCAGCCCACGTCGAGCATGCCCTTGCCGCCGGCCTCGCCTCGGCCACGGTCGGAGACGCCCGGAGCCTCCGGCAGGCTAACGCCTCCGTCGATGCCGTGCTGCTCCTCGGGCCGCTGTACCATCTCACCGACCGGCGCGATCGCATCGCCGCGTTACGCGAGGCGCGGCGCGTCCTCTTCCCGGGCGGACGCCTCTTCGCGGCCGCGATCTCCCGCTTCGCTTCGCTCCTCGACGGGCTGGTCCGCGGCTACTTCGACGAGCCATCGTTCGTCCCGATCCTCGACCGCGACCTGCTCGAGGGACAGCACCGCAACAGCACCGGCAATCCGGACTACTTCACCACGGCCTACTTCCACCTGCCGGAGGATCTCCGCGCCGAATTCCAGGACGCAGGCTTTGCGGCAGTCGAGCTCGTGGCGGTGGAAGGTCCCGTCTGGCTCGCCCGCGACTTCCCCGAGCGGTGGGCCGATCCCGCGCGGCGCGAGCACCTCCTCGACCTGGTCCGGCGCGTCGAATGCGAGCCGGCGCTGCTGGCCGCGAGCCCTCACCTGCTGACGGTGGCGGTCAAGGACGGGGAGCCCTGACGGAGGTCATGGCATGAAAAGGTCGGGGGTTCTCTTCGCCTTGACCGTCGAGGTTCTTGCCAGTGTGGCGGTCAGTCGGTCGGGACGAACAACACCTCGAATGGAGGCTCGCCGACCGAGAAGGTGACGTGGCCCTTCCCAGTGGTATCGGCCACGAACACCAGATCACCGGGACCGAAACGTCTGCGCTCCCCGCTGCTCACCTCGACCTCGAGCGTGCCACGCAGCGGCACCACCCACTGCCGTCGTGGCGCCGGATGCGGCTTGCTGTCGAACTTCGTTGCGCTGAGGAGGAACAGGACCCCGGCGGCGGACGACGACATGCGACCGACGAGCGTCGGCGGGAGGCCGCTCGCGATCCGCTGCTCGTCGAGAGGAAGCTCATCCTCCTCGAACGCCGAACCGCCCTCCTCGGTGCGAACGATCCTCGTGAACCGCTTGACCTCACTCATGGCACAGACCTCCGGATCGCGTGCGCGTTGCTCTTACGCGGGACCCTCTCAGGCACATGCTAATCCCGAGGCAGATTTGCCAGGGAGGGCGGCACCGGACAGGGTGCCGCGCTCGCGGCGTTCAGCGACGCGCAGTGAGGGTCTTGACCAGCCGTTCCACCACCGCCCAGGCGCCGCCACCGCCAGGGCCGGAGGGCATGAGCCAGCCGGCGCCGATGACGAAGAGGCCGGCGGCGGCCAGCAGGCCCAGGTAAAGCATGACCAGCCGCGGGTCGCGCAGGATGCAGTCGCTGCGCCGCAGGCCGGCGCGCCAGGCTCGCGCATACGCCCAGAGCCCGAGGCCGCCGAAGACCGCGACGATGAGCGGCGGCGACAGCAGCCACGCGAGGAGTGCCACCGTGGCCCAGACGCAGTAGGCAATCGGATCGCGGACCGCGGGGGGCGGGATGGGAGACAGGCCCTCCCCGGCGGCCACCCGCGCGGCCTGCTCCTCGCGCGCCCGGCGGGCGGCGGCGAGCTCGGGACTCTCCGCGGGCGGAGCCGCGGCCATGCTCATCGCGCGGACCTCGCGTCCGTGGCCGGCGCTAGTGTCCCGGCCGCTAGAGAGACGCCGCCGGCCCGTTCTGCAAGCTTCTGTCCGGCCAGCGCGGGCCAGGCCTGGGCAGCGCAGAAGGGAGCGCACTGATGGCCTCCCTCCCCCACCGTGCCGACGTGAACGCAGCACTGGAGGAGGCGCTCCTCGATCATGGTGTGGATGTCCATGAATGGTTTGACGGTGATCCGTTTGACCCGGCGAGCGAGCAGCTCGCGCAACCCGTCCTGCTTTCCCGTCAGCGTGTCGGCCGCAAGTCGGAGCAGCTCGCGGAGTCCCAGGTCGCAGCCGGCGCAGACGTTGCCGAACAGCTCTCCAATCGCCGGCTGGGCGAGCGAGCTGGATTCGGAGAAGAGGCCGAGCAACGACTCCCTGACCAGCAGGCGCAGCTGCGCCGACAGCTCCGGGTCGATGATGCGGTTGCTCACCAGCCCCAGATGAGCGAGGAGCCGCTCGTGGCCAACCAGCGCCGCCAGCGACCGCCAGCCTTCCTGGTCGGTGTGCAGCAGGTACCCGATGCTGCAGCAATGCGGATGGCTGCACGGCAGCGCGGTCAGATCGTGCCAGCCGACCAGACCACCGGTCTGCGAGGCCAGCCGGGCGAGCACCCCGGTATGCGTGAGCCTCGACATGGGGTCGAGCGGTGTCGAGCGGCCGCTGGCGAACTGGGGCTGAATGGCGACACCGCCCACGAACGGTGTCTCGAGGGCATAGAGGAGGACGGCGCCGATCTCGTCGTCGTTGACGCCCAAGGCGGCGGTCATCGTCAGCGTCGTGAAGACGCCCGCCTGCGACAGCCGCTCGATTGCCCGCTGCTTGACCCGCCGCAGGTCGGCGCCGCGATGATAGCGGTGGGTCTCCAGGCGGAAGCCGTCGAACTGGAGGTAGACCTCGATCCGCTTGCGGTGGCGCTCGAGATAGGAGAGCAACCGGTCGTCCTGCGCCAGCGCAATGCCGTTGGAGTTGAGCAGGATGCGGCCCACCGGCCGCGCGAGGATCCCATCCAGCAGGCGCGTGAGCTGGGGATGGAGGGTGGGCTCTCCTCCCGAGAGCATCAGCACGTCGAGCCGGCCATTCTCGCGCGCGAGGCGAGCGTCGAGGTTCGCCAGCACGTCGCCCACCGGCACGGCCCCGGAGAGCTCCGGGGAGCTGGCTGCGAAGCAGTTGGGGCAGCAGAGGTTGCAGCCGCGTTCGACGTCCTCGAGCAGGATGCAGGTGTGCTGGGTCTGCATCTCGCCCAGGCCGCGCAGGTAGGCCTCCGGCACCGGGTCGAAGTTGCCGAGGACGTCGGGAGTGTGTCGCTTGGTCGGGGCCGTCCACTGCTCGAGGTAGCGGAGGATCTCGGCCGACTCGTCGTAGTAGGTGCGGACCAGGCCGTGCTCGGGGCAGCCGCGCACCAGCCAGACCGCGCCCTCCTCCTCCGTCAGGTAGCCGGCCAGCCGGCGTACCTCGGCGAGCGGCCGGTCGGGCTCCTCGTGGTGGCAGTGCGGGCAGAAAGCGGCCACGTAGCGATGGATGCGGTCGCCGCGGAGCGGCATCCCGGGCATTGGCTCAGGCCTCACCGCGTGAGACAAGTGGCGGCTCGCTCGGCCCATGGTTCATGCCCAGGGATGTGCCCGGCAGTATCCGATCAGCAAGAGGAACCCTACGATGGGATGTGCCTGGCAGTATCCGATCAGCAAGAGGAACGCTACGACAATGAGCGCCACGAAGATCAGGACCGTCCAGAGAAAGACCCGCCAACAACCGCGATCGCCGGCCTGCTGGCGCCCCTCTTGATACATCTGGACCGCCTGATCCAGCACCTCTTCGGTGGCGCCCACCTGCCGTAGCTTCTCGACGAGAACCTCGAGGCTGTACTGCTCGCCGTACCGCCGGAGGTAGGCGAGAGCGGCCTCGAGAGACGGGGCGGGCTCAGGCATCGCTCGCCACCGCGAGGGGCGGAACCGCGCCGCCGGGCCGCCGACGGTGCCAGAGCGCCACCGCCAGCGCGACCGCCGAAGGGATCAGGAAGAGCTGCGAGCGGGTGAGTCCGAGCCAGACGACCTGGTTGCCGCGCACCAGCTCGACGGCGAAGCGGAACAGCGCGTAGGCGAGGAGGTAGAGCTTGAACAGCGAGCCCGACAGCTCGGGGCGCCGGCGCAGCCGGAGCAGGGCCGCGAGCGCCGCGAAGTGGAAGACGATCTCATAGGCGAACGAAGGATGGAGGGGCACGCCGACCCAGCCAGACGGAAAGCCCGGCAGCCGCGCCGCCTGGGAGGCTCCCAGGGCGATGCCCCAGGAGGACCCGGTGGGAGTCCCCGGCGGCTCGGTCAGCAGGCACCCGATGCGGCCGATGCCGATCCCCAGGGCCACCGCCGGCGCGAAGAGATCGCCGGTCGCCTGGCGGTAGCCGAGCAGCCGCTTGGTCGCCAGCACCCCGAAGTAGGCGCCGGCCAGACCGCCCAGGACGCTCTTGCCGCCGTCGACCAGGATTCCCTGCAGCGACGGCTCGGGCGCTGCCTGTAGATACGGCCAGACCGTCGAGAGCTTCGCCGCCAGGGCGCCGCAGCCGAGGGCGCCCAGGACGACAATTAGCAGGTCGGGTTCGAGGCGCCGGCGGCGGCGGGCCTCCCCCGCCAGGACAGCAAGCGCCGCCGCCGTGCCCAGCAGGACGAAGACCCCGTGCACCCAGGGCGGGAGGGGAAGCCCAGAGGGCGCCGCGGCGTCCACGGGCGAAGCCATCGCCAGCGCGGTCATCGTGGAACCGATCATGCTTGTCAACAGCCTTCGCGTATGCGCCAAGCAAGCCTACACAAACGCCAGCGGTCGGTCAATCAATGGACACCTGACACACCTGACAACGGCTTGCGCCGAGCGGAGCTCTCGGATTTCTGTCCTGGACCACTTAGCCGCAGGGCAGGGCGGCGGTGTCCTGGATCGGCGGGGCGGCGGTGAGATCGGGATTGGTGTAAATGGCCGAGCTGCCGGTCAGGGTGTCGGTCACCGTCACCTTCAGGCCCACGTTGGTGCCGGCGGAGGCGAAGACCCAGTATTTCCCGTTCAGGGAGCAGCCATCAACGACTTTGATCAGCATCTCCGGATTGCCGACGTCGAAGAACCAGAACAAGCCGCCCTGGTCCACTCCGAGGCTCGCCAAGGCGATCGCCTGAGCCATCCCGGACCGGCCGCCGCCTTGGGTCGTGCGGTAGGCGGCCTCGACCTTGAAACGCCCGCCGATGCACAGGGTCGCGGGACCGGGCGAGCAGCCGCCGGCTGCCGCGGGGAAGGACCGCGGTGCGGCGCCGCCCGTGGTCGCCGGCGCCGGCGCGGCCGGCCAGGCCGGCTCGACCTCGGCGTGCGCCGCCACGGCGCCGCGCGGCCCGGGCCTCCGGCCCGCTGGCACGTCCTGGTCCCCACCCGGCCGATGGAAGTCGTAGCCGTAGGGACAGTCGAAGGCGTTCGTGTCTTGCACCGGCGGCGCCGGCGTCAGGTCGGGATTGGTGTAGGTCCTGACGACGCCGGTCTCGGTGTCACGGACCGTGGCGGTGAATGCGACGTTGGTGCCGGCGGAATAGAAGACCCAGAATTTCTTGGCCACGAAGCAGGCATTGAGCACCTTGACCAGCATCTCCGGGTTGCCGGGAGAGAAGAACCAGAAGAGTCCACCGTGACTCACTCCCAGGCTGGAGAGAGAGATCGCCTGTCCATTGCCCGACCGGCCGCCGCCCTGGCGGGTGTGGAAGTGCACCGTCAGCTGGAAGCGCGCGTCCCCGTAAACATCGTCGATGCACTGCATGGTGGTCGGGCTTGGCGGCGCGCCGCCGGTGAGCGCGAAGACGCTGCGGCCCGAAGTCCCGGCATAGAGCGTGGAGGTCTTGGGGTCGAAGGTGAGGTTGAGCGCGAGGATTCCTGACAGAGCGCCGCCGGGCACGGCGCTCCAGTTGGCGCCGCCGTCGGTGCTCCTGAAGACGCCTGCATAGCCGGTGTAGAGCGTGCCCGGGTGAACGGGATCGATCGCCAGGCCGGAGAAATAGTTGTCCGGGTAGCGGGGAAGGCCACAGTTGGCTGGTAGCCAGTTGGCGCCGCCGTCCGTGGTCTTGGCCACGCCCCGGTAGGTCGCCACATAGAGCGTGGCGGGGTGCGCGGGATCGATGGCCAGGGCCAGAATGACATTGCCGAGGCTCTCGAGGCCGGAGCTGGCGTTCGTCCAGCTCGCACCGCCGTCGGTGCTCTTGTAGACCCCGCTGCTGGCGGAGTAGAGCGTGGTGGGGGTGGTGGGATCGATCGCCAGGACGCCCGTGCCGCTGAAATTGCCGGCGTTCGCCTCGGCCCAGCTCGCGCCGCCGTCGGTGGTCTTCCAGACACCCAGACCGGTAGCCGCGTAGAGCGTGGCGGGGTGGATGGGATCGATCGCCAAGGAGGTCGTGTAAAGGTTATTGATGGGCAGGCCCGAGTTGACGGCGGTCCAGCTCCCTCCGGCATCGCCGGTCTTGAAGATCCCGACGTCCGTGCCCGCATAGAGGGTGGCGGTGTTGGTGGGATCGATCGCCAGAGCGTAGACGACGGGGCTGGCGAGGCCGGAGCTGGCCGCCGTCCAGCTGGCACCGCGGTCGAGGCTCTTGAAGACGCCCTGGGTGGCGGTGCCGACGTAGAGCGTGGCCGAGCTCACCGGATCGATCGCCATGGCGCTCACCTGCAGACCCGCCAGGCCGGTGTCGACGGCGCCCCAGCCGGCCCCGGCGTCGGCGCTCTTGAAGACGCCGCCCACGGTGCCGGCAAAGAGCACTCTGGGGTTCGTGGCGTCGATCGCCAGCGCGTAGACGTCGAGGCCGGCGAGACTCGCGTCGATGGCGGTCCAGCTGACGCCGCCGTCGGTGGTCTTGAACACGCCGCCGCCCCTGAGGGACGTATAGACCGTGGCCGGCATCGCGGGATCGATCGCAAGGGCGGCGACCGAGAAGTCCACCGGCAAGCCCGAGTCGATGGCGGTCCAGGTGGCGCCGCCATCGCTGGTCTTGAACATGCCCGAGGTGCCGTCGTACCCACTGCCCGCATAGACCGTGGCGGGATTCGCGGGATCGATGGCCAGAGCGGCGAAGCCATCGAGAGGCAGGCCCGGCACGTCGCCGCTCCAAGTCGCGCCGCCATCGCTGCTCTTGAAGACGCCGGCGTCGTAGCCGGCCCAGACGGTGGCGGGGTGCGCCCGGTCGATCGCCAGCACGTGGACCGAGGTCGTGGGATCGACCGTGGACCAGCTGGCACCGCCATCGGTGCTCCTCATGAGGCCGTCAGCCGTGGCGGCAAGGAGCGTGGCGGTGTGCACGGGATCGACCGCCAGCGCCGCGACGGCGGTGGTGGGATCGTTGCCGGTGTCGACGAGGCTCCAGGTGCCGGCGCCGTCGACCGTCTTGAACAGGCCAGACTCGGTGCCGGCGTAGAGGGTGGTGGGATTCGCCGGATCGATCGCCAGCGCGCCGACCTGAAGATGGGCGAGCATGGGGCTGGCGGCGGCCCAGTGGGCGCCGGCGCTGGTGCTCTTGAAGACGTAGCCCAGCTGGGTGCCGGCGTAGATCGTGCCGGGATGACCGGGATCGATCGCCAACGACGTGACGGGGCCGCCACCCGGTCCAAGAGGGCTCCAGTTGCCATTGGCGGCCCACGCCGCGCCGGGAGCGAGCAACCCCGCGAGCGACAGCGCGGAGCCGGCGGCGATCGCGGCAAGAGATCCAACGAGAGGCCCAGCACATGCACGCATGATGGCAGCTCCTGGGCTCCGCACTTGTTGCGGGTCTTGCCGTAGTGGAGGTTCTGAGGATACTACGTAGCCATACGGCTCCGCCGTCTACTCGCGCGAGCCGGCTTGGCGACAGGGGCCGTGGCGGCTCGCACGGCCGCGGTCAGCAGGCGACCGGTGGTCGCGACGTGCGGCGGGAGGAACATCGAGCGGTGGCCGCCGGGGACCCGGTGGATCTCGAGGCCGCCGCGCGCCAGCTTGCTCCAGGTCGCCTCCGGGTGTCCCTCGAGGCCTGCCGCGGCACGCAGGAAGAGCACGCGGCCACTGTAGGGGCCCGGCTCGTAGAGGTGAAGCGCTCGGCGCTGGCCGTCGATCGCCGCGAGCAGGCGCAGGAGGTCGGCGCTGCCGTAGGACGCGGGGAGCCCGCCGGCGCCGCGAGCGCGGTCGAGGACCAGCGCCAGCCGGCTTTCGCCGTCGAGACCCGCCAGCTCCCGGCCAAGGGTGCGCTCGTCGCCACCGGTCAGCCAGGCGAGGAAGGCCGCTTGCGGGCCGGCCTCGTCCGCCGCGGGCGCCGCGGCCGACGCTGCCCGGGCCAGCGGCTCGCCGGCCCAGCTGTCGAGCAGCGCGAGCAGCGCCACCTCCTGGCCTCCGGCGGTCAGCCGGCGCGCCATCTCGAAGGCGATGCAGCCGCCCATCGAGTTGCCCGCGAGCAGGTACGGACCCGCGGGCCGCCAGGTCCGCAGCGCGTCGAGATACAGCGCGGCCATGTCTTCGAGCCGTTCCGGCACCGTGCCGCCGGTCAGAGCCGGCGTCTGGAAGCCGTAGACCGGCTGGTCCGGCCCCAGCTCCCGCGCCAGGTGGCGGTAGATCTGGACGTCGCCGAAGACCGGATGGATCAGCACCAACGGCGGGCGCCTGCCGTCCCCCGGCTGCAAGCCCACCAGGTTCGCGGGCAGCGGCGCGCTCGCCTCTCGCCGGGCAAGCGCAATGCCCAGCGCCGACGCGGTCTCCCTCGTCGGCTCGCCGAGCGCCGCCTCCGCGGCCGGGTCCCACGAGCGCTCCGCCACCGCGGCGTCCACCTGGCGGTGAGAGTGAAACTTGACGTCGCCCAGCATCCGCGACTGGGCGTGGATGCCGTCGATCATCCTGCCCGGCCGCGACTCGTAAGGCCGTGCCATGGCAGGCTCGTAGGCCAGGCCGAGGAAGTCGCACAGAGCGGCCAGCACCCGCCCCGGCTCGCGCACCAGCTGCTCGAAGGAGACGGTGTGCCAGCGCTCCGGCGGCACCTCGCCGCGCAGCTTCAGGATGTTCTGGTGCGCCACCGTCCAGGACAGCTCCGCCAGCTCCCGGCGAGTGAACGGATGGCCGGCGCCGAAGAAGATCTGGTCCAGCTTCGCCTCCTCGAAGGAGCGGATGGTGGCGCAGGGGTGGCGGACCAGGTGGACGTAGAGAGGGCCCGCGAAGTCCTCCTCCGCCCGCCTCAGCGCTTGCCGGTCCCAGGCGTAGGCCGGCGTCTTGTCCACCAGCAGGCGCTTGCCGAGGTCCTGCTGCAACAGGCCGTAGAAGCGGCGCGTGCTCCAGCCGGCGTCCTCGCAGCCGGCGATCAGGCCAAGGGCCTCGTCCGCCGCGCAGCCGCGGATCTCCATCAGCGCCCGCACCGCACCCTCCCGGCGGAAGGCGTCCCTGCCGGAGAGAGCCCGCCGCCGCTCGGCGAGCGTCCGGTACGACAGCAGCTCGAGCTCCGGCGGCGCGAACAGCCGCGAGTGGCCGGCCAGCATCACCCGCAGCAGGGTCGAGCCCGACCGCGGCGGCGACAGCACGAACACCGCCGGCGGATTCCGCTCGCCGGCCACCTCCGGGGCTGCCGCCGGCCGCGTCACCCGAGCGCCGAGCAACCGGCGCATCCGCGCGACACTGGCGCTGTCGACGCGGCCCGCCGCCTCCGGCTCGCTCGCGGCGGCGGGGCCGTCGCCGCCCGCGCCTCCCCACAGCCTTGCCACCGCCCGCGGGTGCTCGGCGGCGAGGTGCGCCGCCAAGCCGGCGATCGTCGGCGCGTCGAACAGCGTCACGACGTGCACGATCTCTCCCAGCTTCTCCTGCAGCCGGTAGATCAGCATCGCGCCGCTCAGCGAGTTGCCGCCCAGGGCGAAGAAATCGTCCTCGATCCCGAAGCTGCCCGCGGGCAGCGCGTCGCGCCAGAGATCGGCCAGGTAGCGCTCGAGCGGCGTCCGCGGCAGGACCAGGCCGCTCCGCGCCGCGCCGCTTGCCGCCGGCTCGGGCAGCGCCCGGCGATCGATCTTGCCGCTCGGCGTCAGCGGCAGCGCCGGCAGCTCCACCCAGGCGCTCGGCAGCATGTGCTCGGGCAGGCTCGCCGCCAGCCACCGCCGCAGCTCGCCGCGCTCCACCGCCGACCCCGGCCGCGGCACCACGTAGGCCACCAGCCGGGCCGCCGCGCCCGCGCCCCGCGCCACCACCGCCGCCGCGGCCACCGTCCGGTGCCGGGCGAGCCGCGCCTCGATCTCGCCCAGCTCGATGCGGAACCCCCGGATCTTGACCTGGTGGTCGACGCGGCCCAGGAAGTCGATCGCCCCGTCCGGCAGCCAACGCGCCAGGTCCCCCGTCCGGTAGAGCCGGCCACCCGCCGCGCCGGGATCGGGGACGAACCGCTCGGCTGTCAGACCGAGCCGCCGCAGGTAGCCGCGGGCCGGCTGCACGCCGCCGATGTAGAGCTCGCCGGGCACCCCCACCGGCACCGGCTGCAACGCGGCATCCAGCAGCTGGATGGTGGTGTTGGCGACCGGCCTGCCGATCGGCACGCTGCCCCGCCCGCGGCCCGGGTCCGGCGCCCCTGCCGCTCGGCGCCGCACGGCCGGCAGGCACTCCCAGGCGGTCACGTCCACTGCCGCCTCGGTCGGACCGTAGAGGTTGTACAGCGGCACCGCCAGCCGCTCACGGTAGCGCGCCAGCAACTCGGCCGGCAGCGCCTCGCCGCTCGCCACCACCCGCCGCAGGCCGCCGGCGCCCGACAGGTCCGGCGCTTCGAGCAGCGCCCGCAGCATCGACGGCACGAAGTGCACGGTCGTCACCCGCTCGCGGGCGATCAGGTCGAGCAGGTAGTCGGTATCCTGGTGGCCGCCGGGGCGCGCCACCACCAGCCCCGCACCGCACAGCAGCGGCCAGAACAGCTCCCACACCGAGACGTCGAAGCTCAGCGGCGTCTTCTGCACCACCCGGTCCGACGCCTCCAGGCCGAAGGCCGACTGCATCCACAACAGCCGGTTGACGATGGCGCGGTGGGTGTTCATCGCGCCTTTCGGCCGCCCGGTCGAGCCCGAGGTGTAGATCACGTACGCCAGGTTGTCCGGGTCGACCGGCACCTCGGGACCCTCGGCCGCCGGCGGCGCCGCGCCTCCCGGCGCATCCAGGCAGATCACCGTCGCGGCCGGCGCTCCGAGCCCGCTCACCAGCCGCTGCTGCGTCAGCAGCACCGGCACCGCGGCTTCCTCCAGCATGAACGCCACCCGCTCGCGCGGATACGAAGGATCGAGCGGCAGGTAGGCGCCGCCCGCCTTGAGCACCGCCAGCACCCCCACCATCATCTCGGCCGACCGCTCGACGTACAGCCCCACCAGCACCTCCGGCCCCACTCCCGCCAGCCGCAGTCGGTGGGCCAGGCCGTTGGCCCGGCGGTCCAGCTCCGCGTAGCTCAGCCACTCGCCCGCGAAGCCCACCGCCGGCGCCTCCGGGCTCCGCCGCGCCTGCGCCGCGAGCAGCTGGTGCAGGCAGCCCGCCTCGCCCCAGCGCACCGCCGTGTCGTTCCAGTCGAGCAGCTGCTGCCGCTCGGCACGGCTCAGCAGCGGCAACGCGGCGAGCGGCCGCTCGGGATCGGCCAGCGCCGCCCGCAGCAGGGTCTCCATCTGCTGCACCAGGCGCCCCACCGTCGCGCCGTCGAACAGGTCGCGGTTGTAACGGCAGACCCCTTCCAGACCGCTCGCGGCCTCGTGCAGCGACAGCGTCAGATCGACCTTGGCGCTGCGGTTGTCGATCGCCACCGCCGCCGCCTCCACTCCCGGCAGCCGCAGCTGCCGCCACGGCGCGTTCTGCAGCACCAGCATCACCTGGAACAGCGGCGACTGCGACAGGTTGCGCTCCGGCGCGAGATCCTCGACCAGCTGCTCGAACGGCAGCTCCTGGTGCGCGTAGGCCCCCAGCGTCACCTCGCGCACCTGGCCCAGCAGCGCCGACAGCCCCTCCTCGGCCACCGGCCGCACCCGCAGCGCCAGGGAGTTGAGGAACAGGCCGATCAATCCCTCCACCTCGGTCCGCGTGCGGCCCGCGATCGGGGTGCCCAGGACCAGGTCGGGCCGGCCGAGCTGGCGCAGCAGCACCAGGTCCAGGGCCGCGGCGAGCAGCATGAACAGCGTCACCTTCTCGACGCGCGTGGCGGCGCGCAGCTCGCCGGCGAGCGCCGCGTCGAACCGCACCGGACGCACCTCCCCCGCCCAGCGCTGCAGTGCGGGACGCGGCCGGTCGGCGGGCGGCGAGGTCAGCGGCGGCGCGCCGCGCAGCCGCTCCCGCCAGTAGTCCAGCTGCCGCCGCAGGACGTCGCCCCGCAGCCAGTCGCGCTGCCAGCAGGCGAAGTCGGCGTACTGGACGGCCAGCTCCGGCAGCCGGGCGGGCCGCCTCGCCAGGGCGGCGCCGTAGAGCTCAGTCAGCTCGCCCAGCAGCACGCCGACCGACCAGCCGTCGGCGGCGATGTGATGCACCGCCAGCAGCAGCCAGTGCTCCGCGGGCGCCGCCGCCGGCGTGGCGCCGCCGCCCAGCCAGAGCAGGCACGCGCGCACCGCCGGCCGGGCGGCAAGGTCGAAGGGAGTCGCCGCATCCCGGTCCGCCAGCCCGGTGGCCGCCGTCGCGCGCCGCGCCATGGGCAGCCGGGAGAGGTCCACCAGCGGCAGCGCCCTGTCCACCTCGGGCGCGATGCACACCACCGGACGGCCGCCGCGCACCGCGAAGGTGGTGCGCAGCGTCTCATGGCGGCGCACCACTCCGGCCAGGGCGGCAGCCAGGGCGACGCGGTCCAGGGCCCCCCGCAGCCGCAGGGTGCTGGCGATGTTGTAGGTGGGCGTCCCCGGCCGCAGCTGCTCCAGGAACCACATCCGCTCCTGGGCAAACGAGAGCGGCAGCTCGCGGTCGCGCGGCACCGCCAGGATCGGCGGCATCGCGCCGGCGCCGGCGAGCCCGCCCACGCCTGCCGCCGCCGGCATCCCGCCAAGGTCCGCCGGCTCGAGACCGTCGGCCGCCGGCACCGGCGGCTGCAGGGTGCTCAGCTCCCGGGCCAGGCCCGCGAGGGTCGGATGCTCGAAGACCCGGCGCAGCGGCAGCTCCACCCCGAGCTCCCCGCGCACCCGGGAGACCAGCTGGGTCGCCAGCAGCGAGTGGCCGCCCAGCTCGAAGAAGTCGTCGTCCACCCCCACCTGCCGGACTCCCAGCAGCTCGGTCCAGAAGCCCGCCAGCAGCCGCTCGGCCGGAGTGCGGGGACCGTGCGTGGCGCCCATGCCGCCCATGCCGCCCATGCCGCCCATCCCGCCAATACCGCCCAGGCCCGCGCTCGCCTCAGGTGCCGGCAGCGCCCGGCGATCGAGCTTGCCGTTGGCGGTCAGCGGCAGGCGCTCCAGGGTCACGTAGGCGGCGGGCACCATGTAAGGCGGCAGCAGCGCCGCGACGAAGGCCCGCAGCTGCCGCGGGTCGAGGGGTGCGGCAGCCGGGCCGGCGGCGGCGCGGCGCACCAGGTAGGCCACGAGGCGTCTCCCGCCGGTGGCCGGCTCGTCGCGGTCCACCACCGCCACCTCGCCCACCTCGGGGTGGCGGGCCAGCGCCGCCTCGACCTCGCCCAGCTCGAGGCGGAAGCCGCGGATCTTGACCTGCCGGTCGATGCGCCCCAGGAACTCGATCGTGCCGTCGGCGCGCCACCGCGCCAGGTCGCCGGTGCGGTAGAGGCGGCCGCCGGCCTCGCCGCCGGAGCCCGCGAAGGGGTCGGGGACGAAGGCCGCGGCGGTCAGGTCCGGGCGGGCGAGATAGCCGCGCGCCAGGCAGAGGCCGGCGATGCACAGCTCGCCTGGCGCCCCCGGCGGCAGCTCGCGATCGTCGCGCCCGAGCACGTACAGGCGGGCGCCGGCGATCGGCCAGCCCAGCGGCACCGTAGGGCCAGCGCAGGCAGCGGCAGGGCCGCTCCATTCCGTCACCGAGACGGTCGCCTCGGTGGGACCGTAGCGCGACACGAGCAGCGCCGGCCGGGCGGCGGGGAGGACCGCCCCGCCGGCCGCGGCTCCGCCCGTCGCCTGTCGCGGCACTATTTGCTGGTCGTTCCGCGCCATGGCCGAGTCGAAGAGCGGCAGCAGATCGGCCGGCACCCGCTCGCCGCCGGTGACCACGCGCCGCAGCGAGCGGCAGCGCCGGAGCGCCTCCTCGGCGAGCAGCGCCGGCAGCAGCGCCGGCGGGGCGTTGGCGTTCGTCACCTGCTCGACCTCGATGAGGCGGGCCAGGTAGCCCGCCTCCTGCCGGCGCGCCGCCTCCGCCAGCACCACCGTGCCGCCCATCCACAGGGGTGCGAACAGCTCGATCACCGAGACGTCGAAGGCGAGCCGCGCCCGCTGCAGCACGCGGGCGCCGGGTGCGAGGTCGGCCGCCACCTGGAAGCGCAGGCGGTTGACGACGGCGCGGTGGACCGCCACCACCCCTTTCGGAGCACCCGTGGAGCCGGAGGTGTAGAGGACATAGGCGGCGTTGTCGGGCCCTGGCGGCGGGAGGGGCGGCGGGGGCCCCGGCGCCGCGACGGCGAGCCACGCCGGGGACGCGAGGAGCACCCGGCCATCCAGGCCCAGGCCCTGCAGCCGCTCCACGGCCGGTGCGTCGGCGAGGACCACCCTTGCCGCCGAATCGGCGAGGATTTGCGCCTGCCTGTCGCGCGGGTGGGAGGGGTCGAGGGGCAGGTAGGCACCGCCCGCTTTCAGGATGCCGAGGAGCCCCACCACCAGGTCGAAGGAGGGCTCGACGCAGATGCCGACGACCTGCTCCGGCCCCACCCCCAGGCCGGCAAGCAGGCAGGCCAGCCGCCCGGCCCGCGCTGCCAGCTCGCCATAGGTCAGCGCCAGCTCGGTCCGGCCATCCGCCCCGCGCGCGGCCAGCGCCACGGCGTCCGGGTGACGCGCCGCCTCCCGCTCGAAGGGCGCGTGCACCAGGTCGTCGCCGCCCGGCTCCCAGCCCCCGTTCCATTCCACCAGCAGCTGGTGCCGATCCGCCTCGCCGAGCAGCGGCAGCTCCGAGAGGCGCCGTTCCGGTGCCGCGGCGACCGCCCGCAGCAGCTCGCGCAGCTGACCGGACAGCCGCTCGATCGTCGCCGCCTCGAACCGCCCCGCGCGCCAGGTCCAGCTGCCCAGCAGGCCGCCCCCGGCGGCGGCCGCCAAGGCCAGCGACAGCTCGAACTTGGCGGTGCCGCTGTCGCTGTCCAGAAGCTCCACCGCGAGCCCCGGCATCGACGGCGGCGCCAACTCGGGCTGCATCGCCAGCAGCGCCTGGAAGAACGGCGTCTCGCCTGCCTCCCGCCGCGGCTTCAGCTCCGCCACCAGCTGCTCGAACGGCAGCTCCTGGTGCGCGTAGGCGGCCAGCGACGCCTGGCGCGCCCGCCCCAGCAGCTCGAGGAAGCCGGGGTCGCCCGAGAGGTCCAGCCGCAGCACCAGGGTGTTGACGAACAGGCCGACGAGGTTCTGCACCTCCGGCCGGTCGCGGTTGGCCACCGGAACGCCGACCGCCACGTCCTCCTGGCCGCCGTAGCGCCCGAGGAGGGTGTCGAACGCCGCCAGCAGGGTCATGAACAGCGTCGCGCCGTGGCGCCGCGCCAGCGCCGTCAGGTCGGAGGCGATGGCGGCGGAGAGGGCAAAGCCGCGCCGCCTGCCGCGCAGGCTCGCGGCGGCGGCGGCGGCCGGCCGGTCGCCGGGCAGCTCGAGGGGTGGCGGCGCGCCGCGCGGACCCGCGAGCTGCTCGCGCCAGAAGTCCAGCTCGGCCGCCAGCCGCTCACCCACCAGCCGCTCGCGCTGCCAGTGGGCATAGTCGGCGTACTGGATGGGCAGCTCCGGCAGCGCTCCCGGCGGCGGCGGCAGACCGCTCGCCCCGGCGGCGTAGAGAGCGGCCAGCTCGCGCGCCAGCACCTCGATCGACCAGCCGTCGCCGGCGATGTGGTGGAGGGTCAGCAGCAGCTCGTGCACGGCGGCCGGCCCGGCCGGGTCGTCGGCGCCGCCGTCCAGCCGCAGCAGGACGGTGCGCAGCAGCGGTCCGGCGGCCAGGTCGAAGGGGCGCCGGGCCTCCGCCGCCCGCAGGCGGACCGCCTCCGCCGCGCGGCGGCCGGCAGGCAGGCTGGCCAGGTCGATGCGCGGCAGCCCACCGCTCGCCGCCGGCGCCGCCGGGTTCGCCGCCGCTTCCACCACCGCCACCGGCCGCGCGCCGGCGCCGGCGCCGCCCACGATCCTGGTGCGTAAGACCTCGTGGCGGCGCCGCACCTCGCCAAGACCGGCTGCCAGCGCCGCGGCCCGCAGCGCTCCGGTGAGGCGCAGGGCGAAGGGCATGTTGTAGGCCGGGCTGCCCGGTTCCAGCTGGTCGAGGAACCAGAGGCGCTCCTGGGCGAAGCTGAGCGGCAGCGGCCGCCGCCGCGCCTCGGGCGGCAGCGGCGGCGGCGGCACCCGGGGGATGGCCGCTGCCGGGAGGTCGCCCCGCCGGGCCGCCGCGATCGCCTCGGCCAGCGCCGCCACGCTGGCGCACTCGAAGACCTTGCGCAGCGGCAGCTCGACCTGGAAGACCTCGCGCACCCGCGCCAGCAGGCGGGTGACGAGCAGCGAATGGCCGCCGAGATCGAAGAAGCTCTCATGGATGCCGACCTCGCCGCGGTCGTCGCCGCGGGCCACCTCGAGGCCCAGCAGGCTCGCGAAGAGACCGGCCAGGATCTCCTCGTCGAGAGTGCGCGGCGCCACCCGCCCCTGCACCGCGCCGGGCCCGCCGCCCCACCGCGGCGCCGGCAGCGCCCCGCGGTCCACCTTGCCGTTGGCGGAGAGCGGCAGCGCGGCAAGCACGACGATGGCCGCCGGCACCATGGCCTCGGGCAGGCTCCGCCGCAGGCCGCGGCGCACGTCGTCGATCAGCGCCGCCTCCTCCTCCGGCGGCAGGCAGGCCAAGGCGGGGTCCGCCGCCGGCGACGGCTGCCGCGGCACCAGGTAGGCGGCCAGCCGCGGCCCGGCAGCCGCCGGGCTCGCCGGCTCCGCCGGACCCACCACCGTGACCACCGCCTCCCGCACTCCCGGGTGACGGGCCAGGGCCGCCTCGATCTCTCCCGGCTCGATGCGGACGCCGCGGATCTTCACCTGGTGGTCGAGCCGGCCCAGGTAGTCGATGGCGCCGTCCGGCAGGTAGCGTGCCAGGTCGCCGGTACGGTAGAGGCGGGCGCCGGCGGCGTCGCCCAGGGGGTCGGGCACGAACCTCTCGGCGGTCAGGTCCGGGCGCCCCAGGTAGCCGCGCGCGAGCTGCACGCCGCCGATGCACAGCTCCCCGGGCACGCCGACGGGCAGCTGCCGGCCCTCGCGGTCGAGCAGGCGGAGGAGGGTGTTGGCCACCGGCCGTCCAATCGGCACCAGCCGCCGCGGGCCGGCCCGCTCCGTGGCCCAGGACGTCACGTCCACCGCCGCCTCCGTCGGGCCGTAGAGGTTGTGCAGCGGCGCATCGAAGGCGGCGTAGTACTGCTGCTGCAGCTCGTGGGAGAGGGCCTCGCCGCTTGCCATCACCCGCCGGAGCGCGGGCAGGCGCGACGGCGGCGCGGCACCGCCCGCGGGCCGCCCGGCACGATCGGCGCCGTCGAGGAACGCGGAGAGCATCGCCGGCACGAAGTGCACGGTGGTGATCTCGTGACGGGCCAGGGCCCGCAGCAGGTAGGCGCCGTCGCGATGACCCTCGGGGCGGGCCATCACCAGGCAGGCGCCGGTGGCGAGCGGCCAGAACAGCTCCCAGACCGAGACGTCGAAGCTCAGCGGCGTCTTCTGCAGCACCCGATCGGCGGCGGTCAGCCGGTAGCGCTCCTGCATCCAGAGCAGCCGGTTGACGATGCCGCGATGGGTGTTCATCGTCCCCTTCGGCCGGCCGGTCGACCCGGACGTATAGATGACGTAGGCCAGGTTGTCCGGCTGCAAGCCGCTCGACCCGCTCCACCGGCCGCGGCCCGGGCGCCGCCGGGCCGGCTCGGGATCGAGCCAGACGGTGGTCACGCCGGCCGCCGCCTCGCCCAGCCAGGGCAGCGAGCGCCGGCCTGGCGCGAGGCGGCGGCCTGGCGCGAGGCGGCGGCAACCGGGGAGGTTGGGAGAGGCGAGCAACACCCTGGCGCCCGAGTCCCGCAGCATGAAGCGGAGGCGCTCGGCCGGGTAGCCGGGATCGAGCGGCAGGTACGCCGCGCCCGCCTCGAGGATGGCGAGCAGGCCGGCCACCATCGCGGCCGAGCGCTCGGCGCAGATCGCCACCAGGCTCTCCGGTCCGACTCCCAGCCGTCGCAGGTCGCGGGCCAGGCGGTTGGCGCGGGCCGCCAGGGCGCCCCAGGTCAGGTGCTCGACCGTTGCCCCGGCGGCATCCGGAGGGGGGGCGGCTTCGGCGACGACCGCCACCGCATCCGGAGCGCGGCGTGCCTGCTCCTCGAACAACTGGTGCAGGAAGCGGTCGCCGGGGTAGGCGGCAGCCGTGTCGTTCCACTCCCGGAGCAACTGCTGCCTCTCGCCCTCTCCCAGCAGCGGCAGCGCCGCGACGTCGAGGCCGCGGTGGGTGCCGGCTCCCACCGCGGCGAGCAGGGACTGGAAATGGCCGGCCAGCCGCTTGACGGTGGCGGCGTCGAAGAGACCGCTGCGGTACTCGAACGAGAGGTCGAGCCCCTGCGGCCTCTCGAGCGCATCGACGGTCAGCTCGAACTTGGCGGCCGTGGCATCCAGCTCGCCGAGCTCGATCTCCAGGTGGGCCGTCGGCCGTTGCCGCGCGGCGGTCGTGGCGCTTTGCAGCACCAGCATGACCTGGAAGAGCGGCGTGGTGCCGAGATCGCGCCGCGGCGCCAGCGCCTCCACCAGCTTCTCGAAGGGCAGATCCTGGTTCGCGTAGGCGGCGAGGCACGTCTGCCGCACCTGCAGCAGGAGGCCGTGGAAGCTCGGGCGGCCGGCCAGGTCGGCGCGCAGCGCGAGCGGGTTGACGAAGCAGCCGATGAGCCCCTCGATGTCCAGCCGCTCGCGGTTGGCGATCGGCGTCCCCACCACCAGGTCCTGCTGCCCGGTGTAGCGCCAGAGCAGCACGTCGAACGCGGCAAGGAGCACCATGAACAGCGTCGCACCGGCCTCCCGGGCCTCGCGGTGCAGCTCCGCGGCGACCGCCCTCGGCACCAGCTCGCGGACGCACGCCCCGGCGAAGTCCGGCACCGGCGGTCGCGGCCGGTCGGCGGGAAGCGCCAGCCGGCCGGGAGCGCCTGCCAGCGCCTGGCGCCAGTAACCGAGCCGTGGCGCGAGCGCTTCGCCGGTCAGCCACTGCCGCTGCCAGCGGGCGAAGTCGAAGTACTGGATCGGCAGCTCGGGCAGCGGGCCGGGTGCGGCATAGAGGGCCGCCAGCTCGCGCAAGAAGACCGTCACCGACCAGCCGTCCGCGACGATGTGATGCAGCACCAGGACGAGCAGGTGCTGCTCCGGGCCCAGCCGCAGGAGGGCGGCGCGCAGCAGCGGCCCGGTGGCGAGATCGAACGGGCGGCGGCCGAGTCTGGAGCCGAGCGCTCGGCCGGTCGCGGCGGCCGCCTCGCCGAGCGGCGCCAGGTCGATCAGCGGCAGCTCCATCGCGCGCGGGGGCAACACCACCGGCGACGGCCGCCCGGCGGCGAGCGGGTAGGCCGAGCGCAGCACGGCGTGGCGGCGCACGATCTCGTCGAGGCTGCCGGCGAGCCGCGCCGGGCTGAGCGCGCCGCGGAAGCGCAGCGCGCCCGCGACGTTGTAGGCGGTGCTGTCCGGCGCCAGCTGCGCGAGGAACCAGATCCGCTCCTGGGCGTAGGAGAGGACGAGATCATGGCTCTCCGGCAGGCGCATCGGCGGCAGGCGCCGCGGGATGGGGGCCAGGGCGGGCCCGGCGAGGCCCGCGCCGTCGCCGAGCGAGCCTGTGACCGCGCGCGCCATCGCCGCGAGGGTCGGGTGCTCGAACACCCGCCGCAGCGGCAGCTCCACTCCCAGCTCCTCGCGCACCCGCGAGACCAGGCGCGTGGCAAGCAGCGAATGGCCGCCGAGCGCGAAGAAGTCGTCACCCGGTCCGATCGCCGCGCCACCCCCCGCGGCTGCCGCGGCGGTGATCTCGGGCGCGCCGGCGGCGCCCGCACGCGCCGCTGCCGCCGAGGGTCGCGCGGGCCCCAGCAGCTCCGCCCACAACCCGGCCAGCAGCTCCTCGACCGGGGTGCGGGCAGGGAGCTGTCCCACGGGAAGCTCGGCGTGCCGCGGCGGCTGCAGCCACTCGGGCTCGGGCAGGGCGTCGCGGTCCACCTTGCCGTTGGCGGTCAGCGGCAGGGCCGCGAGGAGCACCACCGCCGCCGGCAACGAGTGGTCCGGCAGGCGCTCGGCCAGGAAGCTGCGCAGCCCGGCCGCGGTCACCCGAGACCCCGGCCGCGCCACCACCCAGGCCGCCAGCCGCCGGTCGCCCGGCCCCGCCTGGCGGGCCGCCACCACGCTCCGCTCAACGCCGGGGTGGCGGGCCAGGTGGGCCTCGACCTCTCCCGGCTCGATGCGGAAGCCGCGGATCTTGACCTGCCGGTCGATGCGGCCGAGGAACTCCAGCTGCCCGCTCGGCAGCCAGCGCGCCAGGTCGCCGGTCCGGTAGAGACGGCCGCCCCCGGCGCCGCGTCCACCGCCGAACGGGTCGGGGACGAAGCGCTCCGCCGTGAGATCCGGGCGGCCGAGGTAGCCGCGGGCCAAGCCGTCGCCGCCGGTCACCAGCTCGCCGGGCACCCCCACCGGCACCGCCTGGCCCTGGCGGTCCCAGAGGTAGACGGTGCTGTTGGCGATCGGCCTGCCGATCGGGACCGAGGCCGACGCGGCACCCGCCTCGGAGGCCGCCGTCATGCGATGGCAGCAGGTGAAGGTGGTGTTCTCGGTCGGCCCGTAGCCGTTGATCAGCAGGCAGCCGGGCACTTCCTGGAACGCCCGCCGCACGTGCGGCGCCGACAGGACGTCGCCGCCGGCCAGCAGCTGGCGCAGGCCGCCCAGGCTCTCGACCCGGCTCTCGACCACCTGGTGGAAGAGGCCGGCGGTCAGCCAGAGGGTGGTGACCCCGCCGCGCCGCAGCGCCTCGCCCAGCTCGCGCAGGTCCGGCGGCCCCGGCGCGAACAGCTCCAGCCGGCCGCCGCCGAGGAGCGGCCCCCAGATCTCCAGGGTGGAGGCGTCGAAGGCCAGCGGCGCCGCGTGCAGCCACACCTGGCCGGGGCCGCAGTCGGCGAACCCGGCCTCCCGGACCAGCCGGACCACGCCGCGATGGACCGCCGCCACGCCCTTGGGAGCGCCCGACGAGCCCGACGTGAACATCACGTAGGCGAGGCTGTCCGGACCCGCGCCCACCTCCCGCGCCTCGAGGTCGGCCTCGCTCTCGCCGTCGAGCTCCCGGCCGCCGCCGAGCGGGAGGATCACGAGATCGTCGAGATCGCCGAGCTCGTCGAGATCGCCGAGTTCGTCGCCGAGCCGTCCAGGCGCGGGACTGCCGAACCCGAACCCCCCATCCCGCACCTCCGGTCCTGAGGCGGCGCCGCTCCGGGCGGGAGCGGTGAGGAGCACCCGCGCCCCGGTCTCGGCCAGGAGGGCCGCCTGGCGAGGCGCTGGCAGACCGGGGTCGAGCGGCAGGTAGGCCCCGCCGCTCTTGAGAGTTCCCAGCAGCGCCACCACCATGGCCGGCGAGCGCGGCAGCGCCAGCGCCACCAGCGCCTCCGGCCCCACCCCCAGGCGGCGCAGGCGCCGCGCCAACCGGTTCGAGCGGCGGTGGATCTCGCCGTAGGTCAGCTGCTCGGCGCCGGCGGCCACCGCCACCGCGTCCGGCCGGCTTCGCGCCTGAGCGGCGAACAGCTCGTGCACCAGGCTCTCCCGGGGATAGGCGGTGGCGGCCCCCGACCACTCCACCACCAGCTGGTGGCGCTCGCCGGCGCCGAGCAGCGGCAGCTCGTCGATGCTCCGCGGAGGAGATGCGGCGCCGGCCGCCACCGCCGCGAGCAGGCGGCCGTACTGCTCCGCAAGGCGCCCGACCGTCGCCGCGTCGAACAGGTCGCGGCTGTACTCGAACGACAGCGCCAGGCCGGCAGGGGTCTCGGTCGCCTGCACCAGGAGGTCGCACTTGGCGGTCTCGATCGGCAGCTCGCAGAGCTCGATCGCCAGCGAGTCCCGGTGGGCGCCCGGCTGGCCGGCCGCGCCTGCCGGCACCTCGACGCTCGTGGCAGTCATCGCGTTCTGCAGCGCCAGCGCCACCTGGAACAGCGGCGTCGCCGCCAGGTCGCGCCGCGGCGCCAGCGTCTCGACCAGCTTCTCGAACGGCAGCTCCTGGTGCGCGTAGGCGCCCAGGCTCACTTGCCGCACCGCTGCCAGGAGCTCCGGGAAACCAGGCCTTCTGCCCCCGAGAGACGACGCCAGCCCGGCGAGGTCCGAGCGCAGCGCCAGGGTGTTGACGAAGCAGCCGATCAGCCCCTCGATCTCCAGCCGTTCGCGGTTGGCGATCGGCGCCCCGACCACCAGGTCGTCCTGGCCGGTGACGCGATGCAGCAGCACGTCCAGCACCGCGAGCAGGGTCATGAACAGCGTCGCGTCCCCCTGCCGCGCGGTGCGCCGCAGCGCCGCGGTGAGCTCGGGGGGCACCAGCCGGGAGATGGCCGCGCCCCGGAAGCTCTGCACCGGCGGCCGCGGCCGGTCGGCCGGCAGTGCGAGCTGCGCCGGGGCCCTGGCCAGCGCCTGCCGCCAGTAGGCGATCTGCGCCGCGAGCACCTCGCCGGTCAGCCAGGCGCGCTGCCAGCGCACGAAGTCGGAGTACTGGAGCGGCAGCTCGGCGAGCGCCGGGGACTCGCCGGCGGCGAAGGCGGCGTAGAACGCGGCCAGCTCGCGCAGGAAGACCGTCACCGACCAGCCGTCGCCGACGATGTGATGCAGCGCCAGGACGAGCAGGTGCTCCGCCGCCGCCGGCGACGGATCCTCGCCGCCGCCCGGCACGCCCAGGCGCAGCAGGGTGGCGCGCAGCAGCGGCCCGGCGGCGAGGTCGAACGGCCGGCGGCCGAGCCTGGCTCCCAGGGCGATGCCTGCCGCGCCGGCGGCCCCTGCCAGCGCCGACAGGTCCACGACCGGCAGCTGCACCGCCAGGCGCGGCAGCACCACCGGCACCGGCCGGCCCCCGGCCGCCGGATAGACCGAGCGCAGCACCTGGTGGCGCCGCACGATCTCGTCGAGGCTCCTGGCAAGCGCCGGCACGTCGAGCCTGCCGCGCAGTCGCAGGCCGCCGGGCAGGTTGTAGGCGGCGCTGCCCGGGGTCAGCTGGTCCAGGAACCAGAGGCGCTCCTGCGAGAAGGAGAGGGCGGCTTCCGCCTGCCCGCCCGCCGGCACACCCGTCGCGAGGGCCGGGCCGGCGATGTCGGCGCCGGCACCCGCATCCCCCGCTCCGCCCGCTCCGATAGCCGCCGTGATCTCGGCCGCCAGTTCGGAGACCGTCGGATGCTCGAACACCCGCCGCATCGGCAGCTCCACCCCGAAGCAGCGGCGCACCCGCGAGATCAAGCGGGTCGCGAGCAGGGAGTGGCCGCCCAGGTCGAAGAAGCTGTCGCTCGAGCGGATCGCCTCGACCCCCAGCACCTCGGCCCAGAGGCCGGCCAGCAGCTCCTCGGCCGGAGTGCGGAGAGCGCCGCGGCCGGCGGCGCGCTCCGCATCCGGCGGCGCCGCCGCCCCACCTGCCAGGGCCGGCGGCAAAGCCGGCCCTGACAGCGCCTTGCGGTCGAGCTTGCCGCTGGGAGTGAGCGGCAGGCGCTCCACGAAGACGTAGGCGGCAGGCACCATGGCGTCCGGCAGCCTCTCGGCCAGAAACCGCCGGAGGTCGGCGGCCATGGGGGCGGCGGGGGCCGCGGGAGCCGCGACGGCCGCGCGGCCGGCGGGAGCACCGTCCGCGGCAGGCCCCGGCCCGCGGCGCGCGACCAGGTACGCCACCAGCCGCGGCTCCGCCGGAGCCGCGGCCGCCGGTCCGCATTGTCCGCATTGTCCGCCTTGTCCGCCTGCCGGGCGTGCCACGGGACGCAGGACCACCGCCGCCGCCTGCACCGCCGGGTGCGCCGTCAGCGTGGCTTCGATCTCTCCCATCTCGACGCGGACGCCGCGGATCTTCACCTGCCGGTCGAACCGGCCCAGGCAGTCGATGGCGCCGTCCGGCAGGTAGCGCGCCAGGTCGCCGGTGCGGTAGAGGCGCGCTCCGGCCTGCTCGCCGAACGGGTCCGGCACGAACCTCTCGGCGGTCAGCGCCGGGCGCCCGAGATAGCCGCGTGCCAGCTGCACGCCGCCGATGCACAGCTCCCCGGCCACGCCGATCGGCACCTGCCGCCCTTCCCGGTCCAGCAGCCGGATGCAGGTGTTGGCCACCGGCCGGCCGATGGGCACCCCGGCAGCTCCCGGCTGCTCGCAGCAGAAGGAGGTCACCTCGACCGCCGCCTCGGTCGGACCGTAGAGGTTGTGCAGCGGCACCGCCAGGGCGGCGCGGAACTGCTGCCGCAGCTCGCTGCTCAGCGCCTCGCCGCTCGACAGCACCCGCCGCAGCCCGGGCAGCCGGGCCGGCGGCGGTCCCGCCGCGCTCCCCGCCCCGCCCTCGCCGTCCTCGACGGGGCACAGACCGGCGCCTTCCAGGAACGCGGCGAGCATCGCCGGCACGAAGTGGACCGTGGTGATGGCCTGCGCCGCGAGCGTCTCGGCCAGGTAGGCGCTGTCGCGGTGCCCTCCCGGGCGAGCCATCACCAGGCACGATCCGGTGGTGAGCGGCCAGAACAGCTCCCACACCGAGACGTCGAAGCTGAACGGCGTCTTCTGCAGCACCCGGTCGTCCGCCGCCAGCCGGTACCGCTCCTGGCCCCACCGCAGCCGGTTGACGATGCCGCGATGCGTGTTCATCGTCCCCTTCGGCTGGCCGGTCGAGCCGGAGGTGTAGATCACGTAGGCCAGGTTGTCCGGCAGGACGCGGACGCGGCTCGCCAGGCTGTCCGGGTGGACGCCGCTCGCCGTGCGCTCGAGGTCGGGGCCCGCCCGGCCTGCCCCTTCCACGGGCCGCCGCCGGCCGCCCGAGCGGCCCGGGACGAAGTCGTCGAGCCAGACGGTGGCGGCCGCGGTCGCCGGCCCGGTCGCCGGCCCGCCCAGCCTGGGCAGGAGCGCGCGCTGCGCCAAGAGCACCGGGGCCGCCGCGTCGCGGAGCATGAAGCGCAACCGCTCGCCCGGGTAGTCGGGATCGAGCGGCAGGTAGGCGGCGCCCGCCTTGAGGATGGCCACGAGGCCCACCACCAGGGCGAGCGAGCGCTCGGCGCAGATCGCCACCACGGTCTCGGGCCCGGCCCCCAGCTCGCGCAGGTGACGCGCCAGCCGGCCGGCGCGCGCGTCGAGAGCGCCGTACGTCAAGCTCTCGACGGCCGCGGGCGGCTGCCGGGAGGTGGCGCTCGCCGCCTCGCCAGCACCGTCCGCGCCGCCCGTGCCGTCCGCGCCGTCCGCGTTGTCCGGCGGCAGGGCCACCACCGCGACCGCCTCGGGAACCCGCCGCACCTGCTCCTCGAACATCTCATGCAGGCAGCGGTCGCCGCGCCAGGCTGCCGCCGTGTCGTTCCACTCCAACAGCTGCTGGCGCTCCGCCGCCCCCATCAGCGGCAGCGCGGCGATCTCGCGCCCCGGTTCCGCCACCGTTGCCGCGAGCAGCGCCTGGAACTGCCGCGCCCATCGCCGGACCGTGGCGGCGTCGAACAGGTCACGGCGGTACTCGAACGTCAGCGTCAGCCCCCGCGCCGTCTCGGAGGCGTCGAGCGTCAGATCGAACTTGGCCGCCGTGATCTCGAGGTCGCAGAGCTCCATCGCCAGGTGCGCGGCGGTCTCGTGCCGTCCGCCGCCCGCCGTGCTCTCGAGCGCCAGCATCACCTGGAACAGCGGCGTCGAGGCCAGGTCGCGGCGCGGCGCCAGCGCTTCGACCAGCTGCTCGAAGGGCAGATCCTGGTGGGCGTAGGCCGCCAGGCACACCTGCCGCACCCGCCCGAGCAGGTCGCGGAAGCTCGGCCGGCCGGAGAGGTCGACGCGCAGCGCCAGAGTGTTGACGAAGCAGCCGATCAGCCCCTCGAGCTCGAGGCGCTCGCGGTTGGCGATCGGCGTTCCGACCACCAGGTCCGGCTCACCGGTGACGCGATGAAGCAGCACTCCGAAGGCGGCGAGCAGGCTCATGAACAGCGTCGCGCCGCTCTGCCTGGCGGCACGACGCAGCTGCGCGGTCTCCGCGGACGACAGCTGCTGGGAGATCCGCGCCCCGCGGGGACTCGGCACCGCCGGCCGCGGCCGGTCGGCCGGCAGTGCCAGGTGGCCCGGGGCGCTGCCCAGAGCCTGCCGCCAGTAGGCGAGCTGCGCGCCCAGCAGCTCGCCGGTCAGCCGGCGGCGCTGCCAGCGGGCGAAGTCGAAGTATTGGAGAGGCAGCTCGGGAAGCAGGCCGGCTCCGTCCCGCCGCGCAACCGTCGCCGGACCGCCGGCAAAAGCCGCGTAGAGCGCCGCCAGCTCCCGTAGGAGGACCTTCACCGACCAGCCGTCCGCGACGATGTGGTGCAGGACCAGGATGAGCAGGTGCCGGTCCGGGGCCAACCGCACCAGCGCGGTGCGCACGAGAGGCCCGCGGGCGAGATCGAAGGGCCGGTGGCCGAGCCGGCCGCCCAGCTCGTGGCCGGTGCCGGCGGCGGCTTCTCCCAGCGCCGACAGGTCCACCAGCGGCAGCTCGAGGGCGCGGTGGGCCGCGACCACCGGCACGGGCCAGTCCGCGGCAGCCGGGTAGGCGGAGCGCAGGACCTCGTGGCGGCGCACGATCTCGCCAAGGCTGCGGCCGAGCGCCTCCGGATCGAGCCGGCCGATCAAGCGCAGGGCTCCGGGCAGGTTGTAGGCGGCGCTGCCAGGCGCCAGCTGGTCCAGGAACCAGAGCCGCTCCTGCGGGTAGGAGAGCACCCGCTCCTCGCCGTCAGGCCGTCGCGGGATCGGGTCCGCGGCGGCTCCGGCGGGCGCCGCCGCGCTCCCGGCGGTCCCGGCGGTCCCGGCGGTCATCGCCGCGATCTCGCGCGCCAGCGCCCCGAGGGTCGGCCGCTCGAACACCCGGCGCATCGGCAGCTCCACCCCGAACAGCTCCCGCACCCGCGACGACAGCCGGGTCGCCAGCAGCGAGTGGCCGCCGAGAGCGAAGAAATCGTCGTCCGCCCCGATCGTCTCGACTCCCAGGACCTCCGACCAGAGGCCGGCCAGCAGCTCCTCGGCCGGTGTGCGGGGAGAGATCGGGGCGGCGCCGGCCACCCATCCCGTCGCTGCCGAGCCAGCTGCCGCCGGCACCGGCCGGTCCACCCGCTCCGCCGGGCTCGGCAACGCCCGGCGGTCGAGCTTGCCGCTCGGGGTGAGCGGCAGGCGCTCCAGGAACACGAACGCCGCGGGCACCATGGCGTCCGGCAGCTTGGCGGCCAGCGCCCGCCGCAGCTCGGCGGTCGAGGGCGCCGCCGCGGGTCCGCCGCCGGTTCCCGGGACCGCGGCGGGTCCACCTCGCGCGACGACCCAGGCCACCAGCCGCTGCTCGCCCGGCGCCTCGGCCACGGCGCCGCCTGCCGGACGCTCGACGGGACGCAGGCCCACCGCCGCCGCCGCCACCGCCGGGTGCGCCGCCAGCACCGCCTCGATCTCGCCCAGCTCGACGCGGACGCCGCGGATCTTCACCTGGTCGTCGCGCCGACCGAGGAAATCGATGGCGCCGTCGGGCAGGTAGCGCGCCAGGTCGCCGGTCCGGTAGAGCCGCGCACCGGGCGCGGCGGCGAACGGGTCGGGCACGAACCTCTCGGCGGTGAGCGCCGCGCGCCCCAGGTAGCCGCGCGCCAGCTGCACGCCGCCGATGTACAGCTCCCCCGCCACCCCGATCGGCACCTCCTGCCCGTCGCGGTCCAGCAGGCGGATCGAGGTGTTGGCCACCGGCCGGCCGATCGGCACCACCCGCCGGCCGTCCGCATCGCACTGCCAGTAGGTGACGTCCACGGCCGCCTCGGTCGGGCCGTAGAGGTTGTGCAGCGGCGCCGCGAACCGGGCGAAGTACGCTTGCTGCAGCTCGAGGGGCAGCGCCTCGCCGCTCGCCATCACCCGCCGCAGGCGCGGCAGGCGGCGGCGCGCGGGCGGCGGAAGGGCATGCCGGCCGGCCTCGCCGGCCTCACCGGCCTCACCGGCCTCCACGAGGAAGGCGCGCAGCATCGCCGGCACGAAGTGCACGGTGGTGATCTGCAGCCTGTCCAGGGTGTCGAGCAGGTAAGCGCCGTCGCGATGGCCCCCGGGGCGGGCCAGCACCAGGGTCGCACCGGCGATGACCGGCCAGAACAGCTCCCACACCGAGACGTCGAAGCTGATCGGGGTCTTCTGCAGCACCCGGTCGTCCGCCGCCAGCCGGTAACGCTCCTGCATCCAGAGCAGCCGGTTGACGATGCCGCGATGGGTGTTCATCGTGCCCTTCGGCCGGCCGGTGGAGCCGGACGTATAGATCACGTAAGCCAGGTTCTCGGGCCCGGCACCGCTCTCGGCGCCGGTCGAGTCCAGCTCCGGCGCTTCCGGCCGCCGCGAACGGCGCCGCCGCTCGCCGCCTTCGGCCGGCGCCTCGTCGAGGTTGTCCAGAGCCATGGTGACCGTGCCGGCCGCCGGCGTGCCCAGCCGCGCCAGCAGCCGGCGCTGCGCCAGCAGCACCCGAGCTCCGGAGTCGTCGAGCATGAAGCGCTGGCGATCGGCCGGGTAGTCAGGATCGAGCGGCAGGTAGGCGCCGCCCGCCTTGAGGATGGCCAGCAGACCCACCAGCAGCGCCAGGGAGCGCTCGGCGCAGATCGCCACCACGCTCTCCGGCCCGACGCCCTGCTCCCGCAGCCGGCGCGCCAGGCGGTTGGCGCGTGCGTTCAACGCGGCGTAGGTGAGGCTCTCGCCGATGTCGTCGTCGCCGTCGCCGTCGGCGACCGCCGCCATCGCCCCGGGGACCCGGCGCGCTTGGTGCTCGAACAGCTGGTGCAGACAGGACTCTGCGGGGCAAGAGGCCAGGCCCGGGCCGGCGCCCGCCGCCGCTTCCGGCCGCAAGCTGGCGGCGGTGTCGTTCCATTCCAGCAGCTGCTGCCGTTCGGAGTCGCCGAGCAGCGGCAGCTCGCGGATGCTCCGTGCCGGGTCCGCGGCGGCGGCGGCGGCGAGCGTGCGCAGCTGGGCGAGCATGCGCCCGGCAGTGACGCCGTCGAACAGGTCGCTGCTGAACTGCAGCGCGGCGGTGAGAGCGCCCTCGATCTCGGCGGCGAGCAGGGCCAGGTCCACCTGCGCGCCGCGCCGGGTCAGCGGCACCGGCTCCACCGCCAGGCTGCCCAGCTCCACCCTCGACCCGGCCACGCCAAGCGCCATGGCTCCGATGCCGCCCGGAACGCCGGGCCCGCGCCCGGCCGCCGGGGGCCGCTCGCGGTAGAGCACCAACATCGCCTGGAAGACCGGCGGGCGACCGGGGTCCCGCTCGCCGCCCAGCCGCTCCGCGAGCAGCGGGAAGGGGTAGTCCTGGTGGGCGAAGGCGCCGAGGGCGGTCTCCCGCACCCGGTCGAGCAGCGCCGCGAAGGAGGGGCTCCCCGCCAGGTTGCCGCGCATCACCACCGGGTTCACGAAGTAGCCGACGAGGCCGGCCAGCTCGAGCGCGCTCCGCCCGGAGGTGGGGGTGCCCACCCGCACCTCGTCCTGGCCGCTGTAGCGGTGCAGCAGCACCTGGAAGGCGGCCAGCAGCGTCATGAACGGCGTGGCCCCGGCCTGGCGGCCCAGGGCAAGCAGCGCCGCCGTCAGCTCGCGGCCCAGCCCCAGCGTCCGCGCGCCGCCGCGGAGGCTCGGCACCGCCGGCCGCGGCCGGTCGGTCGGCAGCTCGAGGGGCGGCGCTCCCGGCGGCAGCGCGGCGCGCCAGTAGGCCTCGAGTCGCTCGCCTTCAGGTCCCGCCAGCCGCTCAGCCTGGCGGCGCACGAGATCGCCATGGGAGACCGCGAGCGGCGGCAGCGAGCGCCCGCCGTAGAGCGCTCCCAGCTCGGCCAGGAGCACCTCCGCCGACCAGAAGTCCGCCACGATGTGGTGCACTGCCATCGTCAGGAGGTGCTCCACACGACCGCCGGAGCCTTCCCCGGAGTCCTCCCGCCCTTCCCGGCCGCGTTCGCGGCGCCGCCAGAGCCCGATTCGCAGCAGGGGGCCGGCGGCGAGGTCGAAGGGCCGGTATGCCTCCTCGCTCAGCCGCTCCGCGAGCCGCGCTTCGCTCCAGGCCGTGGCGTCCTCGAAGGTGAAGGCGAACCGGGCCTCCGCGTGCACCGACTGCACGGCCTCGCCGCCGCCGGCATCGCCGGCATCGCCGGCATCGAAGGTGGTGCGCAGGGCGGGATGGCGCGCCACCAGGGCCGCCAACGCCCGCTTCAGGCGGCGCCGGTCGAGCCGGCCGCGGATGCGCCCCGCGCCGGCAAGGATGTAGGCCGGGTTGCCTGGCGCCATCCGGTCGATGAGCCAGAGGGCGCGCTGCCCGGGAGACAGCGGCCCTCGCACGGCGCCCGGCCCGGCAGTCCCGGCGCCGGCCGCTGCCGGCGGCGGGGGTGCCGGCGACGGGGGCGCCGGCGGCGGGGGTGCCATGAGCCGGCGCTCGACCTCTTCCGCCAGCTCCGCCAGGCTGATCCCTTCGAGCAGCGTGGCCAGGGGCACCTGCACACCCAGCTCCGACTCGAGCGCGGCGGCCAACTCCGCGGCGCTCAGCGAATCGAGGCCGAGTGAGACCAGCGAGCGCTCCGGCGGCAGCCGCGCACCGTCGATCTCGAAGATTCGCGCCACCTCGCTGCGGAGAGCGGCAAGGATGCGGGGGGACCTCTCCGGGAGCGCTGCCGCGGACGTCTCCCGGTCCTCCCCGGCGACGCGCTCGGCGCCGGCGGCATCGGCTGCGGGCCGGGCCGGCGGTGCGGAGCTGCTGTCTGCCGGGGGTGCCTGATCGATCACGGCGTTGAAACTTCGGGGCTACCGAAGTGCGAGTGTGAATATACCAATGCGAATGGATCAGAACGCGGCGCTGCTTTGGCGGCAGCCGTCATCCCTAGCCGGCGAAGCGTCCCTGCTTGCGATGCGCCGCACATGCGGCAATCGTCGGGCGCCAGGCGTCGGCGCTCGTCGGGAATGCGTCAGGTTTCCGCTGGGCGATGCCAGGCGATGCTGGGCGATGTTGCACTCCCTTTCCAGGGTTGCGACGCATGGCGCCGCGAGGCTACACTTTCGAGGCTACACTTTCTTTGAGGGTCCCAGCGATGACGATCTCTTTCACCGACGACACTTCGCACCTCGCCGAGACCTACGACCGCATCAGCGACTTTCAGTTCGAAAACGGCAAGCGCCTCGTCGAGCACCTGAACCTCAAGGCGGGCGATCGCGTCCTCGACGTGGGCTGCGGCACGGGACGGCTCGCGCGCTGGATCGCCGAGCGCGTGAGTCCCACGGGCAGCGTCGTCGGCATCGACCCGCTCGCCGAGCGCATCGCCATCGCGAACGCTCGCGCCGGCGGCATCACCTTCGCGGTGGGGCAGGCCGAGGACCTGGGCGCGTTCGCCTCCGAGAGCTTCGACGCGGTGAGCATGTCGGCGGTCTTTCACTGGGTGTCCGACAAGCCGCGGGCGCTCGCCGAGATCCGCCGCGTCCTGCGCCCCGGCGGCCGCCTCGGGGTGACCACGTTCACGGGCGAGCTGAGCGGCGCGGGCACCGTGCTCACGGTCCTGGCCCCCGTGCTCGCACGGCCGCCCTACGCGGAGCGGGTGGACCGGTCGGGCCCCGGCGATCCGAGCCGGGACTACACCACCACGCGACTGATCTCGATGGTGATCGAGAGTGGCCTCGAGCTCACCGAGCTGCACGTCGCGGCGCGCTCCCGGCATCACGCCACGGGAGCGGACGTGGTCGCGTTCATCGAGTCGAGCGCGTTCGGCAACCTCTCCAAAGCCGTCCCCGCGGAGCTGCGCGACGAGCTGCGCCTCGACCTGGCCGCCGCGTTCGACGCGCGCAAGGGCCCCGAGGGCATCGCGATTCGGGACTGGGGGACGCTCTTCGTAGCGACGCGGGCCTAATGCCAAAGTGGGTCAAGACTCCCCGCACGACCTCGGCCGGCTGGTCAGCCGCTCGTGCGCATCGCCCTTGCGGAGCGAGCCGGCCGTGACCGGTGGCGGCCTCCGGTCCCGGACGAGGCTGGAGCTGCGCAGCTGAGGTGGTCAGCTTCCCTTCTGGACCACGACCTCGACGCGGCGGTTCTTTTGCCTCCCGGCCTCGGTGTCGTTGTCGGCCACCGGCCGGCTCTTGCCGAAGCCGCGCGTGGCCAGATGGCCGGCCGCGATCTTCTCCCGCTCGACGAGCCAGTGCTTCACCGCCTCGGCGCGGCGCTGCGAGAGGAGCTGGTTGTAGGCGGCGTTGCCTTTCGCATCGGTATGCCCTTGGATCTCCGCCCGGCCGGCCGGATAGCCGCGAATCACCGTCGCCAGCTGCGCCAGCGCCGCCGCCGCGTCGGGCCGGATCTCGGCCTTGTCGAAATCGAACAGGACGTCCGCCGGCAGGCTCACCGTCACCTCGAGAGCCGACTCCCTGGCGCCCAGCGCCTGCATCGCCTGGTGCAGCTCCTGGACCGTCGCGGTGATGCCGCCGCGGGCGCCGGCGACGCCCTGCTCGAAGCGCTGGATCTCGAGGACCTGACGCTCGATGTCGATGGCCCGGTGCGTCCCCAGCCGGGCGACCGCCGCTTCGGCCGCGGCCTGCGTCGCCGCTTCCCAGGGACCCGGGTAGACCGGCTGCTCGCTGGCCCGTAGCGGCGCGAGTTCCAGCAGCAGTAGAACCGCGACGAGGCGAGACAAGAACATCACGAATCCTGAATCGGCAGGTCCTCGAAGGGCGGCATGCCGGGCAGTTGCAACGTCACGGACTTGACCTCCGGCGGCGGTGCCGGGAATTTCATCCAGATCGTGTAGCTCGCACCGGGCACCAGTTTCTCGTACCAGCGGTTGTTCCAGCCGGTGCGCAGGGCGGCGATATAGGTGCCCTTCTCGTCCTTGAGGATTTCGTACTTCTTGCTGGCACCGAGATCCATCACGTAGACCTCGTTGTAGTGGATGTCGGGCTCGGAATCGACATTCCCCTGATTGCGCAGCACCACCCGGACGCTCAGCGTCGATCCCTTGCGGCGGAACTCCGTGACATCCGCCACCACTCCCGGCCAATTGGTCGTCTGCGTGGCCACCGCCGCAGCCGGGGCCGTGGCCGGCGCGGGCGCAGCGCCCGGCGTCACCGGGTTGGGATTGGTGGCGGGTGCGGGCGTGGCGGCAGCGGGCGTGGTCGGCGGCGGCGCGGCGGCCGGAGCAGCCTGGGCCGAAGGCGCCGGAACCGGTGCCGCCGGTGCCGCCTGGGGTGTCGCTCCGGCCGCGGGCGTGCCGGTGCCAGGCGACGCCGCTTCCTGGCCCGTCGGCTTGGCCTGGCATCCCGCGACGAGCGCCAAGAGCAGCAAGAGCATCAAGAAAGAAGGCGGTAGAGCATTGATCCGCATGGGTCCTCCTCCAGTCGCGAGCCCCGGTCGCGAGCCGGTGAGCCGCGACTACGCAAGCATACACCGGGGCCGCGGACCCGCCCTGGCCGGGCGGGTTGCTCGCCCCCGTATCTGTGGCAAGATGGAGCAAATGCGCCTTCCCATTGCGCGAGCTGTCGCGCTGCTGGCGGCCGCGGCGGCCTCGGTGGCTTCCGCCGACCTCTTGCCGTACGGCGACACGATCCGGATCACGAGCGATCCCGCGGCCACCAACTATGGCGTGGCGACCGCGGTACAGAGCGATGGCTCGTTCCTCGTCGCGTGGACGAGAGTGATGACGTACCCGAACGGGCATACGACCGAGGAGGTGGTCGAGCAAGCCTTCGACGGCACCGGGGCGCCGCGCGGTGCGCCGCGCGCTCTCGATGGCATCTTCGGGGTGTCGGGGGCCTCGGCCGTGGCACTTCCCGACGGCCACTACGTCGTCGTGTGGACGAGGGACCTCGGCCCTTGGGCCCAGATCGTCGACGCTGGCGGCGTGCCGCTTGGGCAACCGGTCGTGCTGCCCGACAGCCCCGTCGACGATTCCGGCGGCGACGCGCGACTGGCGGCGATGCCGCACGGCTTTGCAGCCGTCTGGAAGCACTCGATGCCGGCGGGGCTCGATGCGAACGGCGTCATGCGGTACAGCCACGTCTTCTTCTTCCGGCGATTCGGAGAGGATGGCGCGCCGCTGGGACCCGCTCTCGCCGTGACATTCCCGAGCCCGCCTTCGATCAATTACCCCGAGCCCAGCGTGGCGGACGTCGCGACGCTGCCGGGCGGTGGATTCATCGTCGTGTGGTCCCAAGACCTGGCGACGGTTCCGCCGTCGACGGTTCAGGCCCTGGTGCTCGACGCCCAAGGCTTTCCCGCGACTTCGCCGGCGTTGGCGATCGATACGGATCGCTTCTCGGGCGGCATGCTGCCGCGGGTCTTCGTCGAACCGGACGGAAGCTGCAATTTCCTCTGGATGCACGGCGGGAACCTGGCCGTTCGCCGCCTCGATCCGAGCGGACTGAGTCCGACCTTCTTCTGGACAGCCGTGCAGGTGTACTCCGGAGGGTTCGAGGCCGCGACCGACCAACATGGGCACCTTCTCGCGACGGCGGGCACCCCGTACGGGCTTGTCTTCGGCGGCGACCTCCCGCACTTCCTCTGGCAGCTGGATGACTCTCGCCACGAGTCCACGGTGCTGCTGAACGCGATGAACACGGTGCTGGTCACCACCAGCTCTCTGGCGGCCAACTCGGAAGGCACGTCGGTGGCGGCTTGGCTCGGCAATGGCACCGGCAGCTCGAACGATCATCTCGACGTCTTCGTCCACCGCTTCCGCTCTACCTGCATCCCGGGGGGGCGCCAGCTCTGTCTGGGGTCGACCGGCAGGTTCGCGCTCGAGGCTGATTGGCAGACGCCGAACGGCAACCAAGGTCCGGCGACGCCGGCGCCGCTCGCCGACGACACCGGCGGCTTCTGGTTCTTCTCGGCCAGCAACGTGGAGCTGCTGGCGAAGGTACTCGACGGTCGCGCCGTCAATGGCAACTTCTGGGTGCTGTGGGGCGGGATGACGAACGTCGGAGTCACCTTGCGCGTGACCGACACCCTCCGCGGCTCGACGCGGACCTACACCAACCCAGTCGGGAACTTCCCGAGCATGGCCGACGTCAACGCGTTTCCCGATCCGAGCCCGCCGCCCGCCCCCCGCCCGCCGATACCTCGGACCGCGCCCGACACGGGGGCGGCCACGCCGCCGGCCTGCGCGACGACACCGACCACGCTCTGCCTGCACGGTCGCTTCCTCGTCGGGCTACAGTGGCAAACCGGCGCCAATCAGGTTGGCCTCGGTCAGGTCATCCCGGCAACATACGACTCGGGCTACGTCTGGTTCTTCGCGCCGGACAATGTCGAGTTGGCGGTCAAGGTCCTCGATGGCACGACCGTCAACGGGCACTTTTGGGTCTTTGCCGCGAGCCTTTCCGACGTCCAGTTTGCCATGACGGTGACCGATACGGTGACCGGCGCGGTCCGCGTCTACGAGAATCCCGCGGGCATCATGCGCAGCTTCGGCGATACCGCGGCGTTCTGACCGGGCGCAGGGCTGCTGGCGTGGCGTCGACGCACAGCACGAGCGTCTCTGCGCGACGGGCTTCCTGCAGGAGAGCCTTCTCCCATTGCGCCATTTCGGACTTCCAATGGTCGTCTTCCTTTCCTTCGGTCGGAAAGAGAGCGCCGTCCGGACCATCACGGAAGCTAAGGCGGGTCGCGTAACGGCGTGGCGGTCTCCAAAAGGCCCTCCTCCGCGTCGCAGTGACCGAGGCCTCGTAGTGCTCCTCTGGCGTCGCCGTGTAGGTAGGTCCCACCGCATGGCTCTCTCCATGATGGTCAGGATTCCCAGCTTCGCCAATTTGAGCTTATAGAGCACAAATCCGCCGCCTTTGCGCGCGCACCGAGAAATGCGGGGTAGCCGCCTACCCTTGTGCCTTGGGCTCTGCCGTCAGCTCCCGAAGCAGCCGGTTCAGCTCCGGGTGCTTGGGCTCGAAGCTCAGGGCGGCCTGTACCGCCTCGAGCGCCTTGGCCAGGTTGTTGCGCTTCGCCATCGCCATGGCGTGCATGAGGTGCCGTTCGGCGAGCGCCTTGTGGATCGAGCGATCGGTCTGGTCGTGGTTGTGCGCGCAGCGCAGAATCGTCAACGATCGATCGTACTCTTCGGGCTTGTCAAGGGCGAGCCCGGCGTCGGCGTGGATCTTCATCATCGCGGCGAAGACCTGCGGGTCGTCGGGCGCCTCGTCGTAGGCCTTGTGCGACAGGCCGACGGCCTCCAGGTCCTGGCCGTTCGCCAGCAGGGCCCGAGCGCGCTGGATGAGGAGCTGGGCACCGGTGGGTCGGAACGATTGGAGATTGCCGCGCAACTCGTCGACCTCTCTGGCAACGGCGGCGAGGAGGGCCTCCGCCTCGTCAATCTGCCCGTGCTCGAGGAGCTGGCGCACCCTGGTAAGCCTCCCCTGAGGAGCGGGAAGAGCCGCAGGCTCCTCTACCGCAGGCCGGGACGCCGGGGAGCGCTGTGCGCCTGTCTCCTCTTCGACACGGACGAACTCGTTCTCCTTGCTGCCATCGCGGACCCTCGGCGGCTGCGGCAGCCGGGCCAGGGCGGCGCCTGCCGACGCCACTCTTTCGCCAGGCGCCGGCGCCTCATCCGCCAAGCTTGGCAAGCGGACGGGCTCGTCGACGAGCCGGCAGGCCTGCAACAGGGCTCCCAGCACCACCACCTTCGCGGCCGCCGGACATGGCCGGCCGTCGAAGGCGCGGGCAAGAAGCTGCGATACTGGCGGTGTGCGTGCAGGCTCGCCGACCAGGAGGAAGCGGTCGACGTTGGCCAGCTCGAGCTCGTGCTGATCGAGGAGACCGAGCACGCTGTCGACGGTCCGCTCGACGAGCGGCGCGACCCGGGTGGCGAGACCTTCGGCTCGCAACCACAGGCTCAGCGCCGAATCTCCCTTGGTGAGCTGGGTGGGCAAGGAGATCTTCACGTCGGCGTGGGCGGCCAGGGCGACGCGGGTCCGCTCGGCGGCGTCGCGGAACTCGAGCCAATCCTGGGCGCTGAATTGCTTGAGGCCGAGGAATAACCTCTTCTCGCGCAGCGCCAGGACGACCGATTCCATGACCAGGGCATCGAGCATCTCGCCGGAGATCCGGGGCAAGACCGCCGAGCCGACGATATGGCAGCGGCCGCGGGCCAAACGCACCAGGCAGATCTCGCAGTCGCCGTAGTCGAGGCGGTAGACCAGGCTGGTGCTCGCCTCACCGCGGTCTCGGTGATCGCCGAGCGCCGCCGCCGCCCCGGCGTCGATGAGGCTCGCTTCGCCAAAGCCGGCGCGTTGGGCGCAGCCCAGGAGCACGCGCCGCCGCCGCTGGCTCAACACCGCCGGCACGGCGATGACGCTCTGGCTCGGCTGCAAGCCGGTCGTCTCTACCAGGGAGCGGTGGATCGCCGCCAGCCGCCGCTCGACCAGCGAGTCGGCGGTCTCGGCATGCCCGCCAACGGCGAAGGGCGTGTCGCTGCCTACCGATTGCAGGATACTCGGGAAGCCGACACCGAGGCTCGAGATGTTCGCATAGGGATCGAAGTAGATGGATGCTTCCACCGCCTGGACGGGCGGCGCGACGCGGGCCACTCCACCGTGGGCGTAGGCCGCCCGCACGTCTAGGTCGCCGTATTCGATGCCGACGCAGAGTCGCTCCCCCATTCGTCTACTCCCTGATCCGCAGCATGTCTTTAAAGTCCTGGCGGTCCTCGACCCTCTGGATCGCCGCCTTCTGGGCGACGATCTGGGCCACCGTCAGGCGGAGCTGGGAACTGAGCTGCTCGACGCCATGCTTGTCGCCCCGGGCGTGCGCCGAGCGCACAGCGGCCACCGCTTGGGCAAGGAGCTTCTGCACCTCGACGGGCGCATCCTGCATGGCACGCTCGGCGATGAAGATCTGGCTCGCGGTCCCCGAGCCCATGATCTTGTTGCGCAGCAAGAGGACCGCCTGTTCGCCGGCGGCCCGGTCGTCCTCCTCGAGCGCCTGCTCGCCCTGTTCGATGGCCTCGCCGAGCTCCCTCTTGTCCTCCGCACTCATGTAGTCGCCGTAGGTCTCGCGGAAGTGCCTGCCGGCCCGCACCGAAGGTTGCAGGTCCTCTCGCCAGTCATCCTTGAGGCTCTGGGCGCCGGCCGGCTGCAGCCGGGGCCGGTCGCGACGCAGCGTCTCCTCGATGAAGAGATCGGTGTTGCCCACCACCCGCACGCCGACGGTCAGTAGGCGATTCCGATCGTAGTTGAAGGCGACCTCGATAGCGGTCGAGGAGTCGATCGCTTCGGGCAGCGGGAACTCCACCAAGCCTTGCTGCTCGTTGAGGCTAGCCACGTCCGACAACCCCTCATAGATCGGGACGCGAATCAGCTTCTGGTCTTCGGAGGTCGGGAAAAAGATGCGCCGCTTCGGCTCGGTCAGGGGGTACGGCGTGCCCCGGTCGATGATCGGCACGAAGGCGTCCGGGTTGTTGCCGCGCACGGCGGCGATGCCAAGGTGCATGGCCGTCACCTGGTCGAGGCGCGGTCCCTCGGCTTTGGCTTCGTCAGCCTCGCCTTCCAGGCGGGCGCTCGCCGCCAGGATGCCGGCGCCCAGGGCGACGCATTCCATCGGGTTGACGTGGCGCTTGACCTTGCCGGGACCGAAGACCTTGGCAACCTCCGCCTGCACCGCCGGCACCGCCGTCGAGCCGCCGACCATCAGGACCTCGGTGATGTCGTCGGGGGTGAGGCTCTGGCCCGTCAGCGCGTCCAGCAGCAGCGCGACGGTCCGCTCGACGAGCGGCCGGATGTCGGCCTCGAACTCCTCCCGGCTTACCTCCAGCTCGACATCCACCGGCCCCACGTCTGGCAGGGTCAAGAGCAGCGGCGCGAAGATATCGACCCCCTGCTGCGTGGAGAGGGCGATCTTCGCTTTCTGCGCCTCGACCTTGGCCTTGATCTGGAAGATTGGGTCGCCCGCCGGATCGTAGCCGTAGTCCTCCCGGATCTTGGCGGCGATGCGGGCCACGAGGCTCTGGTCGAAGTCGTCGCCGCCCAGCCAGTTGTCGCCACGGATCTCCATGATGCTGAACTGGCCGCCCGTCATCTGGATGATGGAGATGTCGAAGGTGCCGCCGCCCAAGTCGAAGACCAGCACGCGGTGTCGCTCGCGCTCCTTGCCGACGCCGAAAGCGATGGCCGCCGCCGTCGGCTCGTCGATGATATTGATGACCTTGAGGCCGGCCCGCTCTCCCGCTTCGGCGGTCGCCTTGCGCTGGCGCTCCTCGAAATAGGCCGGGACCGTGATGACGGCGTGCGTCACTGGCTCGCCCAACGCCAGCTCGGCGTCGGCCTTGACCTGGCGCAGGATCAGCGCCGAGATCTCGGTCGGGGAGTAGGGCTGGCCATTCAAGAGGACCCTGACCCCTTGATCGTCGGCCTCTGCCGGCGGGGGGTCGCCGATCGCGTAGGTGGCGTGCCGGCGCACCTCCTCGACCTGCCGCTCGCCGTAGACTCTTCCCATCAGCCGCTTGATCGAGAAGATGGTGTTCGCCGGATCGCGCACGGCGTTGTTCATGGCCTGGCGGCCGGCGACGATCTCGCCATCCTGGGAGCGGCGCCGCTTGACGAAGCTCACCACCGACGGCGTCAAGGGCTCGCCCGCCCGGGTGGGCAGGACCTTGAGCTCCGGCTGGCCGATCGCCGCCGCCGAGTTGGTCGTGCCGAGATCGATTCCAATGGCTTTCATCGCGGTTCTCCCGATGCACCGCCGTGCGGCTCGCCTCCTTCTCCGGCCTCGAGCCGGGAGATGACGACGCGGGCCCGGCGCAGCGTCTGCTCGTTCCACAGATATCCATCGACCGTCTCTTCGAGGACTATATCGTCCGCCGCCGACCGATGTGCCCGCACCGCGACTACTTCGTGGCGCGCCAGGTCGAGCGGTTCTCCCGTCGCCTTCATCGGTCGCACGCCCGCTTGGCCGAGAAGCTTGAGGAGCTTGCGCAGGATCAGGCCCGACGACCGCTGCGGGACCTCCTTCTGGCCCTTCGCCACCAACTCGCCGCAGTAGCGCTCGAGCTCGCGCAAGGAATCGGCGATCTCGATCATCCCCAGCAGCAACGCCTCGGTCTGGTGGCGGTGCTTCGCCTCCTGTGCCGCCGATAAGCGCGCGAAGTCGAGGCCGGCGAGAAGCTTGCTGGCATCGGCGAAGGGGTTCTCGTCGGTCATCTCTCGACTCCGAGGAAGAGATCGAGCTCGGGGGTGAGATCCCCGAGGTCGAGGGGTGGCAGCGGCGCGATGGATTCGGCAAGGAGCGGTGAAGGCTGGGGCCCCGCGGTGAAGCTCTCGGGCGCCTCGAGCGCCATCAAGTCAGGCGGCTCGGCGGCTAGCCGTAGGAAGTCGGGCACCTCGAGCGGCAGCGGCAGGGCCCAGCGCTCGGGGTCGAGGGCGTCGTCCGCGAGCGCCGGGACCTCGTAGAGGAAGAAGTCCACCAGCAGCCGGCGCTCCAGCAGGCGCAGCTCATCCCAGGCGACGCGGTCCTCGCCCGCTGGCGGGCCTGCCGCCATGAGATCGAAATAGGCGTCGTGGACCTCCTTGGCAGTCGAGGAAGGCCCGAGGATGGGCCGCCCCAAGCGGGCCAGTGCGGCATTGAGCCGATCGTAGGGAAAGTCCCCCCACCACGACAGGTAGGGATCCTTGATGAGCTGCATGGGAGCGTTCTCGGCCATTGCGCCCTCGTCTCGACTAAGGGGATGTCTCCATACCCAGATCGCTCAGCGCATCGAATCCCGGCAAACGCTCCCGGGCCTCGCGAGCGATTTGCCGCACCTCGGAGGACTCATCGCCGGCGTTGCGGGCGTGCTGGATCCAGCTCCGATAGCACCAGGCCATCATGCCCTTGAGCTGCCGGTCCTCCGGGGTCGCCTTGACCAGGTCCCAGTAGATGTCGATCGCCCCGGCGAACTCCTGTCGAACCTCCTTAAGCATCGCTTCGGTGAGCCGGGTGCGGGCCCTGTCGGCAGTCGAGTCGGGGGTCGCGGTGGTGATCTCCTTCAGCCCTCGGGCGAGCGCCACCGTGCCCCCGCCGGCGAGCATCTCGCGCAGCAGACCGGCGTTCTGCCGGGTGGTTGCTAGGTCGGTGCTGCCTGGGAAGATCTTCTCTCCCTCATCCAGATGTTGTTCGACCTCCTTGAGAAGGGCCTCGGCCAACGGCTGGCGACCGTGGATGAACAGGTCGCGGGCGTCGTGCAGGCTGGTCGCGCAGAGGACCGAAATGGCGCGCAGCGAGGTGGGCGCCATGCCCCAGGCCCGCTGTGCATCCAGCCGCGCGTCCCGTTCGGCGTCGTACTTGTTGGAGAGATGGATCGCCCGTTCGAGGAGCGACTCGACGAGCGCCCCCTTGACCACCTGCTCGCGATCCCAGCCTTCGTCGAGGACCTCCTGCAGCAGCTTGACGGCGTCGTTGAGCGCGTCGAGACGCCGGGGTATCTCGTTGCCACAGAGGAAGCTGGTGCGTCCGATCGCCACGTCCCGGATCTGCTGCAAGAGGGGCTCGACGGCATCCCGCTCCGCCGCCTGGGCAACCGCCTGGCGCCAATGCTCGATCGCCCGTCCCACGTCCACCGGGAACTCGGAAACCGCGCTGAGAGCCATCTTGACGTGAGCCTGCTCTAGCATCTCACGCCGGCACTCCTCGAATAGCCGTTCCCCCGCCCTGGCCGCCAACCCGGCAAAGCCCGGGTTGGCGCCGACGAAATCGGCTCTGCTTGGCTGGACCGCCGCCGCGGTGCGCACAACCTCCGCGAAGCGCCCGTCTTCGGCCAGCGCCGCCGCCTCGGCGAGCTGAGAGAAGTAGATACAGACGCGGCGCTGCCAGCCCTCCTTGCGGAGTTGCTCCAGGTCGAACGATGCGGTCCAACGGGAGACGGCCTCCTGCAGGCCGGCCGTTCGGGCACCGAGGAGTCCCACCACGGCACGCTTCTGGCCCCCTGCCGTCACCGGGATACCGCCGCCGGCCTGGACCGCCCGGGCGCCATGGATCTCCACCTGCATCTGCAGATCGAGGCCCGGATAGCGATCCGCAACTGCCTTGGTCTCGTCGACCCAGAAGCGTTGCAGGCTATTGCGGGCATCCTGGATCTGCGCCGCCGTCACCGGGTAGGTGCGCCGGCGCTCGGACCACCACTTGTGCCAGAAGCGGTCATCGCCGAAGATCGCCCCCCATCCCTGGATCAGGGTCTCCCAGGCGTCGCCGAGATCGTCCTCGGCGGCGCCTTGCACCTGGATCTTGGCGGCCGCCGCCAAGCCCAGGTGGTGGAAGGTAAACGGGTCCTCCGGCTGGGCTCTTACCTCGGCTAGGAATAGCTCGATGGCGGTGTCGTAGTCGCTCCGCAGGGCGTGGAAGACCCCGCCGTCCCGCCCCAGGGCCGAGCCGATCATCGCCAGCGCTGACCCCGCTCCAGCGCCACCTTTTCCCCTGTCGCTGGCCGGCTCCACCGACATCAGCGACGCCACGGGATCGGTGCCTTCGGTCACCGCGCAGAGCCGCTCGAGGATATGGCGGGGACCAGACGGGTCCATGACCCGGTAGAGGCCAAAGTCCACTAGCAGCCGCTTCTCCACCCGCCGCAAGGCGTCCCACGCCTGCCGTTCCGCCTGGGACATCCCCCCCGGCCGGGCCTGCAAGTCATAGGCGAGGTCGACCGAGTGCTCCGCCGACGCCGCCGGCGGCACTCCCAGCACCTCGTAGGGGCATTCTCCCCCCTCCCAGGGAGCTCGCGGCTCGGCGACGAAGGGTCCAGCCTCCATCCGCTCGAGGGTGGAGACCAGGATGCTGGCGATGGTCGCCCATTTCAGCCACTTGTCCACCGGCGAGGTTGGGTCTTTGGCGCGGATGCCGCGCAGGCGGGTCTTCGCCTCTTCCCAGGCGCGGGCCTTCAGCCGCGCGAAGGCGTCGATCCAATCGCCGCACAGTGCCACCCGGCTCTGGGCGTCGCGGAAGTCGCCTAGCGCGGCAAAGGCCTCCCGCGCCTTCGAGAAGCGAGCGGCATCGTAGAGCGCGACGGCCTGCCGATAAGCCGCCTCCCGGCGCTGAGTGACCAGTAGGGCCGCGACCTCCCGCTCGCCGGGGATGACCGCCGCGCCCTTGCCGCGGGCCGTCTCGATCACCTGCTTGAATTCCTCCTCCTCAGCCATTGCCTGCTCTACTGCGAGCTCCGGGCTGGCGAGCCGAACGCCGATCGCAGCCACCGCCCTGGCCTCGCATAGGTTGGGCGGTCCCTCCTCCAGCCGTACCTCCTCGAGCAGGTCGAGGGCGCCCTGGAAGTCGGCCTTCTCGACGAGCTGGGCGGCCGTGCCGAGCCGCTCGACCACCGGCCGCTTCTTGGCCAGCATGCGATAGGGAGGCAGGCCGCCACCCCCGCGCTCGAGGGCCGAATCCAACACGCGCTGGGCCGCCACCCAGTCGCCGCTCTCCCAGATGCGCTGGAAGTGCCGGCTCTCTTCTCGGGCCGCCTCGAGCTCGACAGGGGCCTTCTCGAGGGCAGCGATCAGGCGCCGCATGTCGTCGTCGAACTCATCCGGGCGAATCGTGGTGCCGAGGCTCCCCACCAGATCTCGGAGAGTCTCGGGCAGCTCCTTGGCCCGCGGCAGGGCGGCCGCGCCAACCAGGACGGGGATGGCCAGAACCCCCCGATTCAGCGCCCCTTCGATCTCCCTACGGACGAAGTCCTCGGGGTCCTCGAGCCGCCGCTTGCCGGTCTCGTCCCTCGCCTCGAGCCAGTTGCGGTCGATGACGACCAGCATGGCATCGCACTGGCCGAGTCGCTGGGTGATGTGCTCCTCGATGTTCACTCCCATGGGAATGGCGTTGACATCCATGAAGACCTGGTCGCGACCGAAGTGCTCCACCAGGCTGTGATAGATCTGGCGCGCCGCGAAGGGGTCCCCGGCCCGTCGATAGCAAATGAAAAATCTGCTCATGTGAATATGCGACTATCCGCTGGTCCATTTTACGTATTTCATTATACCGGATTCGACGGTCCAGCGTGCCACGCCAATCACCTTCCGGCCCACTCCCGCGCGTTGCCCCGCAGGTAACCCAGCAGCGGCTCATCGAAGTTCTTCGCCGCCAGTTCCGAGGGAGGAGGCGCCTCGTCGGAAGGGCCGCTGGTCGCCGGCTGCCAGCCGCTCGCCCTGGGTTACATGGCGTCAGTCATTTTCGTCCTGGAGCAACTGCATCAGTCTGAGGAATCCCTCCGGCGAGGGCTTCTGGCGGGTCAAGGCCTCGAGCTCCGAGGCCCGGCCGATGGCGCGGCGGTTGCGCAGCAGGTGCGGATCCTCGGGGGCCAGTTCCATGGCGCGGTCGAGGGCAGCCAGCGCCTCCGCGAAGCGCTGTCGATTCGCCCGTTCGACCGCGGCGCGGTTGAGGACGCTGACCAGGGCGGTCCGGGTCACCGGGCTGCCGGGTTCGAGGTCGAGCGCCTTTTCCAGGACGCGAATGGCGCCGTCGAGGTCCCCGGCCTTGGCCTTGGCGAGCCCCTGGTTGTGGTAATGCGTGGACAGCCGCGCCGCGCCGGCGGGGATCGTCTGCATGAAGGCTTCGATGAGGTTCTCGCCACGTAGCTTGGCGGGATCGAGCTGGAGCTGCGCCAGGCCGGCCCGCGTCTGGTTGGCTGCTTCCTGGAGCTGCTTGTTGTCCGGATCGCGCGCCAGCTCTTCCGCCGCGAGGGCAAGCGCTTCGCGCAGCAGGGCGGCTGCCCCCTGGCTGTCCTGCTCATGAATCTCGTGGCTGCGGCCCTGCAAGGCGCGGATCAGGTTGAGGTTGATGTGCGCCGAGTGCGGACTGAGCTGCCGGGCCCGCTGCAGGTCAGCGACTCCCTGCTGCCAAGCGTCGCGCTCGTTGACCCCGGCTATGGCGCGCTGGGCGTAGAGGGTGGCCAGGGCGCCCTGAAGCTGACCGTCGGCGCGCTCTTCGCACGCGGCCTCGAGGAGCTCGATGGCCTCCTCTTCACGGTCGTTTCTAGTCAGGACCTGGATGCGGCCGAGCACCATCTCCGTGATCCGGCCGGCGACCTGGTCCCGACGGTCGCCGCCGGCTGCCCGCTCCAGGGCCTCGTGCCAGTAGCCGATTCCCTCCGCGAGGCGCTGCGGCGCGGAGGCGATGGCTTGCCGGCCAAGCTCGAAGAGCACCGTCAGCTCGAACTCTCCCGCCGCCTGGGAGAAGCGCTCGCCGCCGTCCGGCCCGGCGAAGGCCGGGTTGCAGGAGACGAAGCGCTCCGCCGCCCGCGGGCAGGCCGAGCGCTGGGCGCCAGTGCAGGTCTGCAACGCGGCGAGCGGAAAGCACCGGCGCTCGGTGCGGCGCACGTGCTCGAGAGCCTGTCCGAGCTGGCCGTCGCGGTAGAGGACGTCGGCCACCCGCAAGGAGGAGAAAGTCCGCTCGATCTGCTCCTTGAGCGCCGGATCCACCGCCGCTGGGTCCTCCTCCCGTCTAGCCTCGACCAGGCGCATCAGCAGCTCGAAGACGTTCCCGCCCGGAAGGAGAGGAGACGAGGGAGAGCGCCTGACCGGAAGCTGTGCCATCCACTCGCCAAACGGCGCTGCGAGCCCAGCCAGGGCCAGGTAGGTAGGGCCGGTCGATACCCGCCTGCCTCCCGCGGCAATCGGGGCACCGCCGATCTCTGCCAGGAGACGGGCGCCGTGTCTCTCGGCCCGCAAGGCCAGGGCGAGCTCCGCCACGCGCGCCGCCTCCGCGCTCTGGCCGCTCTTTTCCATCAGCTCGGTCCAGTACTGGAAAACGCCTTCATAGTGGCGCACCACCCGGTCGGCGAGAGAGACAATTGCCTCCGCCGCCGCGGGCGTGCCGTAGACCTGGAACCGCTCTTGAGCCCACGCCTCCAGGTAGACGAAATGGGCGAGGGTGGCCGACAGGTAAGCGACCGAGCGCTCACGGTGGCCGAAGGCGGCGGCGAAGTCGCCGGCCGCGGCGCGGCGCGATCCTTCGGCAAGATGGAAGAGGGCCAGATGGCGGCAGGTGGCCGGATCGGCGTGCCCGGCGGCCAGCGCTCGGGCTTCGAGAAGGGTCTGGATCCGCTGGCGCAGGCCGGCGGCGAGGAGCACGGGCAGCACTGCCTCCTCGGCGCCGGCCAGCAGCGAGGACGGGCCTCCCTCCTCGGGCCACAGCTCGATCGCCGTGACGAGGCTGGCCAGGGCCTCTTGCCGCCGGCGCCGTCGCAGGCTCTCTCGAGCCTCCTCGAGCATCACCCAGCCCCGTAGACGTCTGGCTGCCGGCTGCAAGGAGCCGACGGCGGCAAGGTCGTCGAGAAGAGGCAGCGCCAGGTCGAACTGATGTCGCAGCAATGCGGCAGCCGCCCGGTAGTAGAGCCCGGCACTGCTGTCGCCGGCGCTCGAGTCGACCTCGTCGAGGCGCCCGGCCAGCACGTAGCTGGCCAGCCGAACCTCGACGGGAATCCCGTCGGGCACGGCGGCGTCGAGATGGCTGGCCGCAGCCGGCCAGTCGCCGCGCGCGGCAGCATGGGCCGCGGCGAGGCGATGCCAGCGGGGACCGGCTTCCGGCGCCGCCGCCAGGGCCGATGCCGCCATCGGCAGGTCTCCGAGGTAGAGGGCCGAGCGAGCGAGAGTGGCCGCGGTCTCCCAATCCTTCTCTCCCGGGCCATCGAGCAGGGCCAGCGCTTCGACGCAACTCGCATGCTCGCCCAGGCAGGCATGGAGCAGGCCGCACAGGAGAGCGATGCGACGGGAGCCGGCGAGGGATGGCAGGCAGGCCTGGGCGGTGTGGAGTGCCTCAAGGGCCTGCCGCAGCGCGCCTTCGGTGGCACGTCCTCTTGCCTCCGCCCCGATCTGCCGCACTTGCCGGGTGAGAGCGGCTTCGACGATCGGCGCTACTTGCCGCGCCGCACCCAGTGCTGCGAGCCCGTCACGGACCAGCGCCACGACCGCCGCGTCATCACCGGCGCGGTAAAGGCTAGCCAGATAGTGGCGGAGGAGGGCGCTGCGCCGGCTGGCGAGGCTGGAAACCGGTGCGGCCACCTGGTTCCAGGCGGCGAGGGCCTCTCGCTGCCGACCGGCGGCGAGGTGGAGGTCACCCAGCAGCGTCCAGTAGGAATCTCCACGCGCCGCCTCCGGCACGGCGTCGAGGGCCTCGTGGGACCCAGGGACCTGCGGCTCCGCGCCGATCAAAGCGAGTACCCTTGCCACCGCCTGCCCGCCGAGCTGTGGATCGTCGACCAAGGTCTGGGAGAGCGCGAGCGCCTCACCAAAGCGGCCCTCCACCTGGGCGACGGCCGCAGCGAACAGGCGCCACCGGGGATCAGCACTCGGCTTCGCCGAACCTTCGTCGCTCACCCGCCGCGCCGCTGCAACGTCTCCGGTGCAGAAGAGCACCTCGGCGAAGGCGAGGGCCTGGGAATCGGGCAGCGGCCCCAGGCTCGTCGCCTGGCCGAGGTCCCGGGCGGCCGCAGCCGGGTTCCCCAGCCGGCGCAGCACGTGGCCCCGCAGCAGCAGCGCCCGGCGCTCCGGCGTTTTGGCGAGCAGGCGATCCAGTTGCGCCTGGGCGTGTTCGAAGCGGCCCAGCCGGGCCAGGGAATAGGCGAGCAGCCGCCTCGCCTCAGCGTCGTCCGGAGCCAGGTTGCACGCCAGGCCCAGCTCATCGGTGGCAACCTCCCACTCGCCCCGCAGGGCGGCGATCTGGCCGAGATGCAGGCGAGGCCAGGCGAGCCGGTTGTACCGCCCCGCTACTGCCTGGTTCCAGCGGCGGGACTCGTCGAGATCCCGGCGGTGGCGCAGGTCCGGGGCCGAGATCTTGGCGAGACGGACGAGGTTGCGCTGCAGGTGTTCGGATGGACCGATGCCGGGCAGCGCCGCGAGGTAGTCCAGGTAGATCCGCCGCGCGGGCGGCCTGCCATCGCGCCGCTCCAACAACTCGCCGGTCAGGAATGCCAGGAGGTCCGGTTCGAGGGCTACGCCGGGCGCGGAAAGCAACGCCTCGACCGCCCGGGCGCGATCGCCGGCTTGCAGCAAGATGCGTCCGCGGGCGAGTCGTGCCTCGCCCAACAGGTCGCGACCCGACAAGCCTGAAGCCTTGCCGCTGGACTGCCGCCTTTCGAGCTTGGCGAGAGCGGCATCGGCGGCCGCCAGTGCTGCGTCCAGCCGTCCCGCAGCATGGAGCCGGCGGGCGCGCCGGAGCAACGCACCCGGCATGAGCACTGCCGATGGCAGCAGCGGCATCGAAGGTCCCCCGAGGACGATAGCGGCTCGAGGCGGGCTGTCTTCGCCTGGACGACTCCCGCGGTAGTGGGGTCCCCACTACCACTCCCGCGCCCCGCTTTGTCACGCGGTCTTAGTATTATAGCTTGAGCCGCCTAACGGCGTTGGGATTCTTGGCTCATGTATGATTCGCCACAATACATGGATTCGGTAACCCTTGGCATAGGCCTTCGTGAGTGGTGGCGGCACTATAGGCGGCGGCGGGCCAGCGAGACGGTCCGGATGGAAGCGGTGGAGATCTCGTGGCTGGGAATCACGGGGAAATGGGTGGCGGACCGCGATCAGCAGAGGGCGGCGTGGGAGATGTACGTCGAGCTGATCACCAGGATTTCCATCCAGCCGCTGGCCAGGGACGAGGGGCTGCTGCGGGAAGCCCTGGCCTCGCTCTACAGCCTGTTCGGAGAAACGCGCCGGATCCTCAAGAGCTACGGTCCGGGAGTCGCCCAGCCGCTGCCAGGTAGCGACGTCTCCTTCGGCCAGCTCGCCGTCGAGGTGCTCAACCGCCTGCTGCGGCCGCTCCTGGCGCGCTGGCATCCGCTGTTGCTCGAGCACGAGCAGCAGCGGGCTCAGGGCGTCGGCGCGCGCGAGCACGAGCGCCGCTGGGCGCATCACGGCGAGTTGCGTCGCGAGCTCGAGCGGATCCGCGGCGAAATGTCTTCCTACGCGACTCTCCTGGCCAAGGCCTCGGGGATCTCAGGTCTTCACGGCTCCCGCCCTTGACCGAGCGCCGGTTCGTTGCTTCCATGACGACGTCCTTTTCTCCTCCGTTGCGCATCCTTCTCTGTCACAGTGCGAGCCCCGTGGCAGCGGGCAAGCATTCGTGGGGTGGGCAGGTCGCCAAGGGACTCGAGCTGGCGCTGCTGGGAGACCTCGGCAAGAACCGCGAGCAGGTGTGGGAGCACCTCGATGTCGCTTCGGCGGTGCCGCTGGGCGATGACATTCAGTTTCGTTCGTTCCTGATCCCTCCGACTCCACCGTCTGGCGCACCGGCCTTCCTCGATGACGCCTTGCACACCCTCCTGGTGCTCCTGGCCGACGGCGAGCTGATGGCGGACGAGGAATTCCTCGATTGGCTCTCGACTTGCGCGCGCGATGCCGGGATGGAATCGGGCCGGCACCAGTTCTTTACGGTCGTCCCCGGCGACGAGACCAAGCAGCGCTGGATCAATGAGGGACGGCCGGAGTTCCGCCGCTTCCAGACGCTCGACTTCTCGTCGCTGGGAGAGGATGCCGAGCGCCTGGACTGGCTGGTATTGCAAGTGCTGCAAGCAGGGATGCATCTCGCTGTCGTCGGGTCGGGCGCGCCACACGATTGGAAAGTGCGGCTATTCGTGAGCCACGCCAAGCGCGACGGACTCTCGCTCGCCAAGAGCCTGAAAACCCTGCTGAATGGAATCCCCTTGCTGGATAGCTTCTACGACACCAGGGATCTCGCCTCCTACCGCCCCTGGGAGACCCAGCTCCATGAGGCGGTCATCTCCTCGGTATTGGTGTCCTTGCGCACCGATGTCTACGACCACCGGCCTTATTGCCAGCAAGAGGTCCGGTGGGCTGAGGAGTTCGGGGCTCCGATGGTGCTGGTCGACGCCCGCGGTGGGCTGGTTCACGCGGCAAGTGGGTTGCCCTTCGAAGGCGCTCCGTGCGTGCGCATTTTCGATGGGAACCTGGTGCGGATCCTGCACGCAGTGCTGCGGGTGTCTATTCGCTCGCAAGCCTTCCTGCGCCGCGTCCACGAGCTGCAAGAGCTCAAGCATTTACCCACGCCACCCGCGCTCCAGGTGATTCCGGTGTGCCCGGGGATGAGCAGCATCTTTCATGCCTGCCAGGCGCTCAGCCAGGCGCAAGCTGGGCCGCGGGTGATCTGTTACCCGGAGCCCAGGTTACCGCAAGGCGCGCTCGAAGCGGCCCAGTCCCTCGCGGCCAAAGCCGGGGCGCGGCTCGGCACCCCGGCCGAGCTCCTTCTCGAGGAGGAGACGGCGACATGACGCCCTCCCGCCCATTGTCTGGGCTTCGAGTGGGAATCTCGATCTCCGGCGGCACCGACGTCGCTGAGTATGGTTTCACCGACGCGGGCATCAACCGCCTGACCGTTCGAGTCACTCGCGCCCTTCTTGAACACGGCAGAGCCCTCGCCTTCGGCCACGATTGGCGCGACAACGGCATCATGGACGCGGTGTGCCGCTCCGCCCTCGATTCCTTTGGCTTTCCGGGGGAGCAGGCCCCGCGTCCTTTGATCCTCAGCCTGATCCCCTGGCCCGACGAGACATTGCTCGACCGCGAACTGCGGGAGCGCCTGGGCCGCGTCCTCGCTGTCACGGAGGCCGGGCTGCCCAGGGAGCTGGCGGCGATGCTTCCGGTCGATCTCGCTCGGCGGCCTAAGACCGACCCGGATCTGCGCTATGCGCGTTCGCGCGCACTGACTCATCTGCGGCGGCGGCTCAACCGCGAGTGCCGGGCACGCATCTGTCTCGGCGGCAAGGAGCGCCAGTTCTCCGGCCGTTATCCCGGGATCTTCGAAGAGGCTCTCTTCGCCCTCCAGGCGGAGCAGCCGCTCTACCTTGTGGGCCTCCTGGGAGGCGCCGCCAAGCAGGTGGGCCAGGCCATCCTCGATCGCGCTCCACTGCCGCCAAGCTTCGGTCAAGACGTCTTCCACCCGCCGGAGAAAGGTTGCCTGCCGCTCGCCGACCTCTACCGCGAATGGGAGGGGAGACAGCAGGTCGAGTGGCAGCAGCGACCACGAGACCCCCTCGACGACCGGGCGCTCGACCTCAAAGCATCCTGGGAGCTGGCTCGCGAGTTCGGCGCCCTGCGGCTGGCCCATTGCAACTATCTTTCCGTCGAGGAGAACCGGCGCCTGCTCGTGACCGACCTCGAGGATGAGGCTCTGCACCTGGTTTTGATGGGGCTGCGGCGGATGACGCTGATCCACGGGTGAGGCGCCGCCGAATTCGCTCCCGTCTCTGCGACTGCGGCCGCGGCCTCCTCGGCCTCGGCGTGACCACTCGCTCGACGCCTCGCTACACCGACGCAGTTCCGCGGCCTGGCACGCCTGGCCGCTGATGAGGTCGGAGGGCGTGCTGACTATTGAGCATCAAGGGGACCCGACAGCCCGGGCGCCCACACCCACGCCGAAGTCGAGGTCCTATGTCCACTGCTCCCCAGGCAGTCCCCAGAGCCGATTTGTGATTTTGTCCCGGCCTCGGGTTCTGATCTTAAATCATTGATTTTGCTTGTTTTACATGGTCCCCAGGGGCGGATCGGACCGTCGACCCCGTGATTTTCAGCCGCGCCGCAGCGCCGCCAGCCGCCGGATGCTCGCGATGCCGCAGGCGGGGCCCAGGGCGAGGATCGGGAAGGCCCAGCGCCAGCCGATCTGGTTGGCGAGGGGTGGGACGAGCTGGATGGAGACAGTGGTCAGGAGGAAGCCCGTCGCGGTCTGGACCGTCAGGGCGGTGCCCACGGCGTGCGGGGGGACGGACTCGGTGACCAGGGCGCTGAACTGGGCGCTGTCGGCGATGACGAAGAAGCCCCAGGCCCAGGCTAGGAGGGTCACCAGGATCAGGTCGGCTCCGAAGAGGAAGCCGATGGTGAGGGCGCAGGTGCCGCTGGAGGCCAGGGCGATGGTGACCAGGCGCTCGCGGCCGGTGCGGTCGGCGACGAGGCCTCCCCAGACGCAGCCGGCGCCGCCGACGGCGATGGTACCGAAGGCGGCCAGGGAGACGGCGGCTGGGGAGTAGCCGCCGCGGGCCGCGGCGCTGGCTGCCAGGAAGGCGGGTATCCAGGTCCAGAAGGAGTAGAGCTCGAACATGTGACCGAGGTAGCCGCCGGTGGCCAGGCGGAACTGGCGGATGCGGACGACCTCGGCGGCGAGGCCCCAGGAGAAGGGCCGCGGTGGAAATGGATAGGGGCCGTCGCGGTAACCGGCCAGGACCAGCAGGGCGGCGGCGAGGGCGCCGCAGGAGGCGGTGAGGACGACCTGGGTCACTCCGGCGCCGCGCCAGGCGTGCACCAGGTAGGGGGTCGCCTTGCCCACGGTCAGGGCGCCGACCACGGTCCCGATCGCCAGGCCTCGCCGGGCTCGGAACCAGGTCGCGATCATCTTCATCGCCGGCGGGTAGACGCCGGCGAGGAGGAAGCCGGTCGCGAAGCGGCACCCCAGCGCTGCCCCGTAGCCGGGAGCGAGGAGGAGCGCCCCGTTCGCCAGCGCTCCGAGCGCGGCCGCGACGGCGAACAGCAGCCGCGACGGCACGATGTCGGCGAGGTTGAGGAGCGCGGCGCAGGCGGTGCCGGCGACGAAGCCGAGCTGGACCACGGTGGTGAGCCAGCCGGCCTGCGAGGCGCTCAGGCCCCACCGCGCGGAGAGCTGGGGCGCCACCGCGCTGGCCGCGAACCACAGCGACATCCCGAGCAGCTCGGCGGTGGACAGTAGGGCGAGCATGCGCCAGCGCGCCGGGTGCGCGTCGGGCTCGCGCGCTCCTGGCGGCGGGAGGGGCCGCGTCGCGGTCGGATCGGAAGGCTCGGACGGCCCGGACGGCGGCGGGAGGACCGGCGGCAGGGGACGCGGGGACGGCGAAGCCGAAGGCGATGGCGCCGCGGGCGGCGGATCGGCAGGAGGGGCTTTGCGCACCGAGCCGGGACTCTATCGCACGGGCAACCGGCCCGTCCGGCGACATCGGCGGCATCGGCAGGTTTGCAATTCGCGCCAGCATCGCCTACGCTCGAATCACCGAGTTCCTGGTCCACGCGACGAGACCCGATCGGGGGATGCCCGTCTCGGCGGCGCGGCCGTTTCCTATCGTCATCAGGCACCTGAGATTTACCTGGGGTTCGCGTCATGTCGATCCAGCCCATCCAGCCCGTCCCCTTGCTCCGGCGCGTCCTGCCGCCCATCGTGCTCGTCTCGGCCGCCTCGCTCCTCTCGCTCGTCCTGTCGCCGGCCCTCGCCTCGGCCAAGCCGCCCAGCGCGCAGAGCGCATCGGCATTGATCGAACGCGCGAAAGCCGCGGTCGCGGACGGCACCGTGGATCCCGCGCGCGACCTGGGGCCGCTGCTGCAACGTCTCGCCGCCACCCACGACGGATCGGAGCAGGACGACCTGGTCCGCGCGATCGATTCTCTCGGCCGGCACGACGGCACCAGCCCGGCGGCGGTGAAGGCGTACCTGCGCGAGGCCGCGCCGCCGGTGCTGCTCGCCATCGCGCGCGGCAAGGCGCCGTCGGGTGTGCGCGCCAACGCCCTGATGGCGCTGCGCAGCTTGAACGCGGACGACAGCGTGCTCGACGAGGCGATCGCGATTGCCAAGGCCGAGACCGGCCCCGCGCAGCACGAGATCGGCTTCCGCGGCGAATTGCTCGCCGAGTGGAAGGAGTCGCGGCAGCGCGGCGGCCCGGCGCCTGCCGCCCCCAACCCTGGCCAGCCCGCCAAGGAGCGGGCGGCCCTCGAATATCTTCGCCGGCACCATGAGCCCGTGTCCGCCGAGAACCTCGGCGCCGCGGCCCTGCACGCCGACACCGACGTGGTCGTCGCGCTGCTCGACGCCGGCGTCGACGTGAACGCGACGGGCCCCGCCGGGCTCACACCCCTGGGCGAGGCGGGCGGTGTGGGCTGCGTCGGCTCCGAGGCCACCGTCGACGCTCGGCTCGCGACCATCGACGCCCTCGTCCAGCACGGCGCCAACGTCAAGTGGCAGGACAGCCTCCACAACACCATCCTCATGCACGGCGTGCTCTGTCCGGTGCCGGTGGTCGCGAAGCTGGTCGCCGCCGGGGTGCCGTTCAACGTCGTGAACGCGCAGGGCTTCACGCCGCTGCAGATGGCCTTCGCCCAGGGCAAGTGGGACGTGGCCGAGCTCCTCGTCGAGCACGGCGCGCGCATCAGCAAGAAGGCGATGGACCAGCTGTTCTTCGAGAAACCGACCGACCCGAAGAAGCTCGCGCTCATCCGCCGCGCGACCGCCAAGTGAGCAAGTGAGGCCCCCCATGCGTGTGACCGTCTCGATCCTGTTCGCCACCGCCGCCCTCGGCGCTGTTTCCTTGACAGCAACCGCGTTCGCCGCCGAGCCCGCCGGCGACGCCGCGCCGAAGGTCCCGCACATGAGCCGCGAACAGGCGCTCGCCTATCTCGCGGAGGAGGATCTCGCGCTGGACCCCACCAACCTGGTGAATCCCATCATGAGCGGCAAGGTCGAGCTCGTCGAGGCGCTGCTCTCCGCGGGTGTCGACGCGAACGACCGGAAGAACCTGCCGCAGCCGGTGCTGCAGCTCGCCGCGAGCTCGTGCGCGGGGCACGACGTCGAGACCTCGACGATCCTCGCCATGATCGAGGTGCTGCTCGCGCATGGCGCCCAGGTGAACCCACCCGGCGCCGGCGAGCTGAGCCCGCTGATGGTGGCGGTGCAGCAGTGCCCGCCGGCCGTGGTGCGCCGTCTCGTCCGCGCCGGCGCCGACCTCCACTTCCGCACCTCGCTGGGCATCTCGACGCTCGCCATGGCGCTGATCGTGAAGAACTACGATGCCGCCGAGGTCCTGATTGACGCCGGCGCGCGCCTGAGCCCGGAAGCCGCGGGCAAGCTCCTCACGGGCAAGAAGGACGACGCGCGGCTGGTGGCGCTGGTGAAGCGGGCGCGGGCCAAGTAGACCGGCTGTACCGGCCACCGGCCGGCGGGGCGGCAGGCGGGGCGGCAGGCGGGGCGGCAGGCGGGGCGGCAGGCCGGCAGCAGGCAGAACGCCCATGACAGCGTCGCTCCCCAGGGGTTGGCGGGGGGCTCGAGGGGGTTCGAGGGGGTCGAGGCGCGCCTCGCGCTACAGCCGAACCGACGCTGCCTTCCGCTGCAGCTGCAGCACCTTGGCGTCGGGGTCGACCACCAGCCGCTGGGGGTCGAAGGGGCAGACGAGGCGGACCTGCTTCTCCTCGCCGGGGCCTAGCACGAGGGTCGCGCGCACGTCGCGATAGCCGGCGATCTCCTTGCCGTCGTCGCCGAAGCGGTCGCGCAGGCTCGCCGCCGCCACCTCGACCGGCATGCGCGCGGTGCCGGCATTGGCCACCCGCGCGACGACCTCCCAGGTCTCGCCGCCGTTGCCGCCGGCGCTCCGCTGCTTGCGCGCCTCGACGATGCGGTACTCCGGCATGACCACCTTGAAGAACCACTGGTCGGCGATCTCGTCGAAGCCCGCGGGATCGGGCGCGTAGGGGCGCATCGCCGCGACGAAGTGCTGCAGCACCGGGTGCCCCGGCGCCTCGTGGTACTGGGCGATGAAGTGGCGCGCGCCGGCGAAGTAGGCCTCCCGCCCCATCTGCTGCAGCAGCATCCAGAAGGCCCAGCCGCCCTTGTCGTAGATCACCGTCACGTCGGCCGGCCGGGCGCCGAAGGTCTCGGCCAGCGGCTTCTCGTCGCCCGGCTGGCGGGTCTCGCCGTAGAAGGCCTCGCTGCGCGTGGCGAAATCGATCCGCGCCGCCGGCCCGCGCACCTGGTCGAGGAGCAGCATGGTCGAGAAGTTGGCGGCCCCCTCGGCGAGGATGATGCCGCCCGGCCCGTCGCCCGCCGCCAGGATGTGCCCCCACCACTGGTGGGCCGCCTCGTGCGCCGTGACCGCGAAAGCCAGGTCGGAGGCGGGGGTCGTGAGCGCCAGGAACCCGACCGCCTCGGAGAAGAAGATGTTGGTGGCGTTGCCCTGGCCGTACCCGGCGATGGCGGGGAACTCGTTGAGCCGCAGCTCGTGCCAGGGATAGGGACCGAACCACTCCGCGTACCAGCGCCGCGCGCCGTCCAGGGCCGCGAGGATGCTGTCGACGTTGTACGGATGCCCCGGATGGTAGTAGACGGCGGTCCCCTGCCCGCGCCGCACCGCCCAGCGGCCCGCGGCGACGTTGACGACCCGCAACGGGTAGTCGCTCACCCAGGTCCAGGTGCGCCGGCCGCCGCGCAGCGTCTCGCCGGCCAGCGCGCCGGTCGCGTTGACGGTGTACTCGGCCGGCGCCGTGATGCGCATCCGGCTGGTGAAGGCGGAGCGGTCCAGCTCGGCGTCGAGCTGCGCCTTCCAGAAGTCGGGAGGGAAGCGGCGCCGCTCGAAGCGGTTGTCGTCGTCGACGCCGATGTCCTGCCGGAAGCCGAGCACCGGCACGAAGTCGGGGTTGCGCCCGTTGACGATGACGCTCGAGGGCAGGATGAACTCGCTCGTCGCCGGCAGGTCGCCGCCGTTGCGCGAGATGCCGGGCAGCAGCTCCGCCTGGTAGCTGAAGCCGAGCCGGTGCGCGGCGCCCGGAGCGAACGGCTGCCGGAAGACGAACATGCCGGTGCGCGTCTCACGCTCCTCCGGCTTGTAAGGCCGGCCGTCGAACGTCCAGGCGAGGTCCCGCCAGGCGATGCCGCCGGTCACCGGGAACCAGGGGATCGCCGCCGCCTTGCGGTTCACCACGTCGTAGGAGCCGCGCACCCGGAACCAGCGCCGCGCCGGCTCGAGGTCCAGGTCGAGGTCGACGTGGGTGACGTAGGGCAGCGGCGCGTCGATCCAGGTCGCCAGGTTCTGCCGCCAGTAGTCCCGGTGACGCCGCTGCGCCTCGCCGCCCTGGAAGCCCTGCTGGACCGCGAACCACAGCGCCAGCCCGAAGGCCAGCGGCAGCGCCGCCAGGCCCGCGAGCCGTAGCGCCGGACGCCGGACGGGTTTGACCAGCTTGTCGGCCTCGCGGCGCCGGAAGCCGCGCACCGCGAGGACCGCCAGCAGCGGCACCGCGCTCAGCACCTCCAGGCGGTTGAGCCAGAGCGCGTGGCGGTCCAGCTCGAAGGTCCCCAGGTCGCTCCAGCGCACGGCGTCAATCAGCGGCCAGTTGCCCACCCAGTTCATGGCGCCGCGCAGGAAGGCGCCGAGCGTCGCGACCAGCGCCGCCAGGGCGATGCCGTAGGTGACCGAGCGGCTGTCGGTCCAGGCGAGCACCGCGGTCACGAAAGCCGTCCACAGCAGCAGCGTCGGCGGCAGCAGCACTCCCCACACCAGCACGAACGGCCAGAGCGTCACGTGCACCTTCCCCTGGGAGAGCATGGTCAGGGCGCTGACCAGGAAGCTGGCGGCGAGGCTGATCGCCACCAGCGCGCCGTTCGCCAGCGTCTTGCCGGCCAGCAGCGACGGCGTCGACACCGGCGTCGCGTAGACGATCGGGGCCAGGCGCGTGCCGCGATCGCGCTGGATCGACTCGACGGTGTAGAACATCAGCAGCAGGCAGAGCCACGGCGTGAGCACGAAGAGCGCGAGCACCGCGGCCGTCCCCGGCGTCAGCAGCAGCGACGCGCCGAACGGCCCCGGCCCCTGGTCGGCCTCGAAGTCGATCTTCAGCAGCAGCAGGAGGGCGGGCAGGAAGATGTAGAGCCCCGGCTGGCTGACGAGCTCGGCCAGCTCGAACCGCGCCACCGCCAGGGCGCCGGCCAGGAAGCCGGGCGGCCGGCTCCGCATCGCCAGCGCGGCGATCTCGCGCCCACCCTCGGCCGCTTCCTCCACCGCTGCCGCTGCCGCCGCTGGCGCCGGCACCGCGCGGCCGGGCGAGGACCGTCCCGCGCCCAACCGTCTGCCCCGCCGTCCGCCCAGCCGCGCGCGGAAGCCCGCCACCAGCCGCGCGCCGAAGCCTGGCGCGAGCCGCCGCGGCCCCCGGCCGGCGCCCGCCGCGCGCTCGCGCCGGCCGCCGAGATGCCGCCGGGCGACGTCGACCAGCAGCAGGCCGCAGAGCACCATGGCGACCCGGCTGGCCACGAAAGCGGCGTCGTACGGGATCGGCCGGGTGTTGTAGAACTCGATGCCGCGGTCGACCCGCAGCCAGGTCTCCTTGAGCCAGCGGAACCCCGAGGGGTCGAGATAGCGCAGCAGCGCGCCCGCGACCGGGCCGAGGTCGGGGGGGAACCATCGCCAGACGAAGTTCTGCAGGAAGGGCAGCAGCACGACCGGCAGCAGGAACACCACGATCGGCCTGCCGGTCGCCTCGCCGATCAGGAAGGCCGCGCCGGCGACGAAGACCAGCCCGGGCAGCAGCAGGAGGAGCATCGGCCGCAGGTAGGCCAGCGCGCTCCACGGACCGTAGATGTCCGGGTTGGCGGCGTCCGGCAGGCCGTGCACGAAGGCCACCAGGATGCCCAGGAAGACCGCCATGACCGCCAGGCAGGCCCCCAGGGCGGCCAGGAGCTTCCCCCAGACGTACTCGCCGGCGGTGAGCTGCGTCGCCGCCAGGATCGCGTCCACCTGCCGCTCGCGGTCGCGGATCAGCGGCATCCCCGCCGCGACGGCGACGAAGAAGGCGACGAGCAGGAAGCCGAGCAGCGGCAGCACGAAGCCGATCTGGAACTCGGAGTTGGCCCACGCCCGCGGGCTCCCCAGCGAGGTGTCGACCGAGCGGTAGATCCAGATCCCGCGCGACATCAGCCAGGCGTTGCCACCCATCAGCACCGCCCACAGCCAGAACAGCGGCCGGCGCGCCGCCTCCGCGAGATCGGCCGACGCGACCAGCCAGCAGCGCCGCGCGCTCATGCCACCACTTACGCGGCGGGGGGTGGGGAAGTTACTGAGAAGGAGGAGGAGGAGGCTTCTTGGCCGGCGCCGACTTGTGCGGGGCGTTGGCCGGCAGCGGCGGGATGTCCGGCTTCTTGCCGAGCTCGATGCGCTTCACGACCGGCGGCAGCGGGCCGCCCGCCGGCTGGTCGAAGTAGACGGCGATGACCGCCTTGCGGCGCAGCTCCTCGGTCCAGCGCTCGATCTCGCCGGTCAGCCGTTGCTGGCGCAGCACCTCGCGGATCTTGTCGCGCACCGACTCGAGCGGCGGCACCGGCAGGCGCTGCTTCTGCAGCTCGGGGGTGAGGACGGTGCGGTAGTAGTTCGCGATGTCGTCCAGCCCGACGAACACCTGCGGCCCGAGGCGCTCGTCGACGTACGCCAGCACCTCGAGCTGGCGGGCCATCATCTGGCGCAACGCCGCCTCGTCGAGGCCGACCTCCTTGAGCTTCTGGCGGAAGGTGGCGTCGTCCTTGAAGCGGGCGCGCACCTCGGCGACGTGGCGCTCGATCTGGTCCACCGGGACCTGCTCGAGGCCGAAGCGGTCGATCTCGTGGAAGCGCAGCCGCTCCGCGATCAGGTCGTCGAGCACGCGCCGCCGGAAGGCGCGCTGCGACTCGCCCGGCTTCGGCTCCAGCTGGCCGATGACGATGGCCCGGTCGAGATCGGAGGCCAGGATCGGGTCCTCGTCGGCAACGGCGATGACGCGGTCCTTGAGGACGTTCGCGGCGGGGGACGATGCGGCGGCGGCCGCGGCGGCAGTGGCGGGAGCCGTGGCGGCGGCGGCCGGCGTGGAGGCCACCCAGGCGAGCACCGTCCACGCCATCGCCCACGCCACTGCCCTCGAACTCGCCCACGACGCCATCCACGGCCTCGCGGCGGCGGCGGCGCCGCCAAGCCTGCGGTGGCAGACGGGACGGCCGAAGCAGCTGGGGCGAACCGTCATCGCGGTGGCGGGCGCGCGGCGGCCGGGGGAGCGGACAGGGCGGCGGCAGGCGCTCACGGGCGCCATGCTAGCATCCGTGGGTATCATGGAAATCCCCTCCCGCCTCACCGTGGGCCTCGCTCAGTGCGATTGCCTCCTGGGGGAGGTCGAGGCGAACGTCGAGCGCCATCTGGCATGGATCGAGCGCGCCCGGCGGCGGGAGGTGGACCTGCTGGTCTTTCCCGAGCTCTCGCTGACCGGCTACCGGCTGCTGCATCTCACCCCGCGCGTGGCGCTGGCCGCCGACGCTGGCGGCGCCGGCGCGCTCGAGCGGCTCGCCGTGGCGGCCGGTCCGATGGCGGTCCTGGTCGGCTTCGTCGAGGAGGACCGGCAGGGCGTGCTCTACAACAGCGCCGCTCTCCTCCGCCACGGCCACCCCGCCTTCATCCACCGCAAGCTCTACCTGCCGACCTACGGCATCTTCCAGGAGCAGCGCTTCCTGGGCGCCGGCCGCCGGCTGGAGCTGGTGACGCTGCCCTGGGGCAAGGCCGGGGTGCTGATCTGCGAGGACCTGTGGCATCCCGAGCTGGCGCGGCGGCTGGCGCTCGGCGGCGCCAAGCTGCTGCTCGTGCCCTCGGCGGCGCCCGGTCGCATCGGCGGCGGCGAGGTGCCCGAGAGCGCCGAGAGCTGGGAGCTGCTGACCCGCTCGGCCGCCCTCCTCAACACCTGCTGGGTGGTCTACTGTAACCGCGTCGGCTGGGAGGAGGGCTCCTTCTACAGCGGCGGCAGCCACGTCGTCCGCCCCGGCGGCGAGCTGGCGGAGCGCGCCCCGTACCTCGAGGAGCACCTGCTGATCGCCGAGCTCGACCTGCGCGACGCCGACCGGCTGCGCTGGAAGCTGCCGCTGCTCGCCGACGACCGCAGCGACATCTCCGGACCGGAGGCCGCCCGGTGATCCGCCGCGAGCAGGTGGCCGGCCGCCTCGCCCTCAACGCGCCGCTGGCGGTCGCGGTGCTGACCGACTTCATCCGCGACGCGGTTGCCACGACCGGCACCGAGGGGGTGGTGGTCGGGCTGTCGGGCGGCGTCGATTCGGCCCTCGCCGCCGCCCTCGCCGCCCGCGCGCTCGGGCCGTCGCGGGTGCATGCCTTCGTGCTCCCCTACCGCACCTCGAACCCCGAGTCGGCGAGCGATGCCTGCCTGGTCGCCAAGCAGCTCGGCATCGACCACCGGCTGATCGACATCTCGCCGATGGTCGATCCCTACTTCGCGCTCGAGATCCCGGGCGACGGCGAAGCCGACCGAGGGCGCCGCGGCAACAAGCTGGCGCGCGAGCGCATGACCATCCTCTTCGATCAGGCCAAGAAGCTCGGCTGCCTGGTGCTCGGCACCTCCAACAAGACCGAGATCCTGCTCGGCTACTCCACCGTCTTCGGCGACAACGCCAGCTCGCTGAACCCGCTCGGCGATCTCTACAAGCAGCAGATCTGGCGGCTCGCCACGCATCTCGAGCTGCCGCGGCAGGTGGTGGCGAAGCAGCCCACGGCCGACCTCTGGCCGGGCCAGACCGACGAGGACGAGCTCGGCATGACCTACGAGGTGGCGGACGAGGTGCTCTACCTGCTGTTCGACCTCGGCCTGCGGCCGCCCGAGGTCGTGGAGCGCGGCTACGAGGAGGAGGCGGTGCGGCGCATCGTCCGCCTCGAGCAGGCGAACCGCTACAAGCGCCGCCTGATGCTGATCGCCCGCCTCTCGGGAAGCGCCATCAACCTCGACCAGGAGATCCCGCGGGACTGATGCTCGCCGGGACGGCGCGCCGGATCACGGCTCGGTTTCCCCCCTGCGTCCCTTTGGGCGAGGGCGCCAGGTGCCGGTGGAAGAGGACTTTGGCGCCACGCCCAAAGGGACGCAGGGGGGAAACCGAGCCGCTAGTGTCCCGCTCGGTTAATTCGCATGCTAATCGCGCCGTCCATCCGCGTTCCTGGCAAGGCGTCGCCGACGCAGGCATAGTCGAACTTATGTCGAGGAGGCGCAACGCAGCCAGGGACGCGGAGGGCAAGCGAGTAGCATGCG